>CEUL01148893.1_pt1 | contig 18205 bp, 16 predicted proteins | sample 427021 | NCBI WGS metagenome assembly CEUL01 (sample SAMEA2622800, study PRJEB7988) | marine metagenome | isolation source: saline water (ENVO:00002010), including | reverse complement strand
TCTTAAGTTCATTACTAAGTTCCGCTTCGTGCATCCAACCGAGGTCTCCCCCAACCGCCGCCGTCGCACTCTGCGAGAACTGCCTCGCAATAGCAGCAAAATTTGCGCCGTCCTGTACCTGCTTACGAATCCGTTGAGCTGTTCGCCGGATATTTTCTTCTTCATCCGGTCTGTCGACGGCGAGTAAGATCTCGGCTAGCCGATATTCCGTCTGCCCTTGCCGGGACTTTATACGCTGTAGGGTTTCGTCAATTTCGTCTTCTCCAACGGTGATCCTTGGGCGTAGTCTTCGGGCAAGCAATTTGGACCACGCGATTCCGGCACGCAAACGATCTTCCATTGCCGCGAGGGGCACCGCGTTCTCCTGTAACATACGATTGAGGGCATTTTTCGGAAGCTGGTTCTGTTTTTCGATCATTTCTTTAGCGCGACGCATGTCACGCTTGCTCACCGAAATATTCCTTCTCTTCGCCTCCTGCATTTGCAGCCTTTCGTCGACAAGGGTGCGCAGGATCTGACCGCTTATTCGTTGCCGAACCTCCTTTGTATTGGACAGGCCCGTGGACATAATCACCAACTTAATACGGGATTCAAGATCATATTCGGTAATCAGTTCGTCATTGACGATTGCAGCAATGCGTTGCACCGCCTGTGCCCGAACGGTCCCGGGTAAAACGAATATGATCAATAACAACGCAGTAGCGAAATTAAGAGTATACCTTTTAAACGACTTCATCGAGTCCACACATAGAGTTCTATACGAATATATATCGTCTTTTCCGTCCGCTTCAAATTTTAGGCCCGGGTTAGTTCACACCGCGAGAGGTTTCCACTTCCCCGAGGGTTTTTAGGACGAACCTGAATAGTATTGTATCCGTTGGCCCCACATCTCGGTTACGAGTAAAACTCCGAGAGTAATCCGCGCGAAATTTGAAACAATCGTCCTCGTACATAAAAAGAAGCCCATGTTTCAATGCACCACCCCCGGTTGTTAGATCACGCTGCGTACTTGCCCCAAATCTCCAATGATTATTAAATTTTGAATTTAAACTTAGTGTAACTTCTTCCCGGTCCCGGAAGTCATCCTGAGGCTCCTGAGAATCAATAAAATTCTGTTGATCGATAGATAGATAATTCAACGAGAACCGTAGCAGGGGAACGCCACCCGATGCAGTAAGTTCATTGCGGCGCGCGGAAAAATCGTCTTTATCAAATCGAAATCTATATAGTGCATCAACATACTTGGCAGGGTTCAGGTGTATTCTTCCCACCACATCAGAGAAGTGGTCGTCTAAGCCCGAATCCGGATCGAATTCTTCGCTTTTGTTAAGCCTAAAACTTTGTCCAACAAAAAAAGAGCTAAAACCACCTTTGAGACCGGAAATACCATTATGGAGCCCATAGTTGACTCTTGGCCCTCCCTCGACCCGGTCAATTCCACCGAGACGGTTAGGGGAGAATAAATTGGTATCGTCAAACTCGAAGCTGACACTGTCTTCATTTGGGATCCGGTCGGTATTTTTGCCATTGGGAGCCAAAATCACTCCGATAACGGGTTCTATAATTTGGGTAAACCGCCCTTCTTTTCTTGCCAAAGGCAGTCTCCAGTCCATCCCAGCTTGGGGAAATATGCGGTAGCTGAAGCCAGAAAGGGTCCGACTCGGATTATTGGTATCGACAACCTCACTAGCCAAATACGCATCAGTCTGAAGCGTTGAGAACCACCGGAAAATTTCTCCATGACGCGACGTATATGGTAATTCCCACCTAGTAACGCCAGAAAGACGCTTGCTATCCGTTCCATCAGTACGGGTCAATGCGAGAAATCCGGCGTCGATCGACCATCGCCCGCCGAACCGGCTAGGATCCCCGACATAGTTGTAATCCAGTTTCGGAAATACGATTGGCGTATTACCGGGGTCATCCGTGGCACGAAGCCCCTGGAAGTAATAAGCATTGAGTGCTGCGTAGTTTCGCTCTCGAAATCCTTCAAGATGTATGCGATTTTCGAGCGTATCGGTCGACTCGATACGATAACGTTGCAAATAGGTGTCATCAGTTGATAAGAAGATGTTGGCGCCACCGCGCCAAGTACGGTCGAACTCGCTCAAGATTTCGCTGCGGATATGTCCGCGTGCGGTGTCGCTCTCCCCACCGCCCTTGCTGGAATAGGCTAAGCTGCCATCTACTTTGTATGAGGTCGCGCTTAATCTGTGTCGTAGTTCTCCCGCAGCTGCAACTCCCTCGTCAGCAGTAAATGTGGGAGTCAAAGTCGCGTCCATGTCGGGAGAAATATCTATGTAGTAGGGGGTGCGGACGAATTGGCCGCGGTCTGTATCTCCGCCATAGGTTGGGATTAAAAAGCCAGTCCGGCGCTTGACTGTCGGATCTGGGTGCGAGAGATAGGGCGTGTAAAAAAATGGAATACCGTAGAATTCTATGAAGGCGTCTTTGTAAATGACATCGTGTGACGACTGGTCATGGGTGACCTTTAATGCTTTGACTTGCCATATTGGTGCCCGTGCCGGATTTTCTTCACACAATCGGCAAGGGGAATAGACGGCTTTTAGAAATTCTGTTTTTTCGCCACCTACCCTGCGACCGCCCAACGCCGCTATTCTAGCATCGTCGGCAAGGCGCACGCGCATGTTCTCTAATATTCCGTTGCGCAGGTCGCCTGTGAGTTCGACGCGGTCCGCGAATATCACCTCGCCAGTCGGTTCTAATAGGCTGATATTGCCTTTTGCCGTAACAATATCTTCGCGCTGATTAAATGTGACAACGTCTGCAAGCAAAGTGCGTTTTCCCTGGGAGAATTCCACATTGCCTTTTGCGACGATGATTCCGATTTTTTTCTCATTTCGGAGTTGGTCGGCCCGAAAAATTACCGGTCTATTCCGATCTATACTAGATCCTTCCTGTTCAGAGGCGACCGACTGCGGATAGGAAACAAGGATAATGGCCGTGGCGAGGAAGAAACTATAGAAGAATCTCAATTTAACCATCCTCGAGGTGGAGGAGGACAGCAACACCCAAGAACAACGTAATAATTGCTGGGCTCCAAGCTGCCAACACAATCGGCAACTTGGACGAAACACCCAGTGCGTACGCCACATCGGAGAGGAAATAAAGGACAAAGCCAACACCAATGCCGGATACTATGATGACCGCTGTGCCGCCCCGCCGGCCCGGCCGAAGAGAAAATGTTGCTGCCAGAATCACCACCGCGGCAAGCATCAGAGGTAATGCTAAGTGGGTATGCCAGTGAAGTAGATGCCGAACCCCCGAAAAACCAGTGTTCTCCATGATGCTTATAAAACCGGGCAGGGCCCAGAATGATATCGTCTCGGGTGGGGCGAAGCTGTCGTTAATATTTCCCCTTGTGAGATCCGTTGGGAGTCGTCGGATATCCTCCCGTGTGGGTGGCTGATTTGGAGCTGTGACCACCGCTTGTTTCAAGCGCCAAAACCCCTCCTCTAATGTCGCGATCGGAGCGTCGATACGTCCAACGAATTGGTTATCTTCCTTCATGCGAAAGACGATAACTTTATCAATTCTCATTTCGCGAGGAACAATGCTCCGAGCGTGCAAAATATAGTGCCCGTTTTGCGTCGGCTGGCGGAACCATAAACCCTGGTTAGCAAGTGCCGCGAGGCTGGATTTACCCCGTATGTATTTTGCTTCTAATACCTCGTATTTCAGCAACATTGCTGATGAAAACGGATTGAATACGGCGATCTTGAATAGTCCTATGAGGATAGCGAGAGTGATGGGAGGGGTAAGAAACTGCCATATTGAAACCCCTGCAGCGCGTGCGACTACGAACTCATGGTACCGGTTCAATCGCCAAAAAGCGAACATCGCACCTAGTAGGGCCGAGAAGGGTATCGCTTTTTCGGTCATGGTCGGGACTTTCAACAATGCCATCGAGATCACAGCATGGAAGGAAATGTCGTCTTGCCGGACTGAAACGCGTCGGAATAGTTCGAGCGTATCGAAAATGGTGATAATGAGCACCAGTCCTAGAGAGAACGCCAGGAAAGATGATATAAACTGGCGTCCTATATATAAAGATAAGGTGCGCGAGAGCTTCAATTTGTTGGTCCCTTTTTCGGCCCAGGGATTTGGTCACGTCGCTTTGGTCTGGGTCCGGCGAGCAGGAAGAAGAATACTATCGCGGTGACAATGGGAATCGCGAGTAAGGCAGCGGCCATTTCAGGCACTTTCTCACCGAGGCTTTTTGCACCCATGGTGCTAACTTGGACGAGTAAAACGGCGATGATAGCGATAGATATTCGTAGAAATTGCCCGCGGCGGTTAAAATCTCCACCCAGCAGCATCGCCAGACCTATCGCGATGTAGGTGAGGTAAAGTAACGGTGAGGCTAGCCGGAAATAACCCTCCATCCGAAGTCGCGCGTAGTTAAATACTTCGCTAGGTTTTTTCTCGAATTGGAATAGTTCATGAAGAAATCGTTCTCGTGGCTCGCGCCAGAATTTGGTGATTTCTTCCTGAATGTTTTTCAGATCGAATGTGTAGCGATCAAAATATAGAAGGGATAGACGACCGTCATCCGCCTGAACCTCTTGACGGTTACCGTTGATCAAAAGTACCCGTGGCCCCCCATCACTGTTAACAATCGCCCCTCTCGCCGCCATCATCGTCACGGGCGCCTCGGGTTTCCGCTCGTCGTGAACTATAATTCCGTATAGTTCGCCCTCTTCGCTACGTTCGCGCACGTAAACAGTAATGCCCTTTGACACGGGGTTAAAGATGCCTTCTTGCAAGAATAAGGTCGATAATTCAGAGCGGAATTCGCGCTGCATGTCCTTGAAATCGCGATAGGTCGCTGGCATCAGATAAAGAGTGTTGAGATAGCCTAGAGCCATTGTAAGGACGGCAAGGACTAATGCAGGGCGGCCGATCTTGTGGGGTGGTAGGCCGCTCGCACGTAAAACCACTACCTCGCTATCATTGACCATTCTATTATAGGTGAACATTACAGCTGAGAATGCGGCTATTGGGCCGATCACTGAGAGAAATGTTGGCAATAGTAACATCGTAAAGGTAACGAAGGCAGTCGCCGATAGGCCGCGGTTTACGATCATTTCTACAAAGCGTAACGACTGAGTAAGCCAAACAATGCAAGTGAGGCTCGCAGCCACGATGGTTGTCCACCAGATCAGTTGTCTGAAAATATAGCGGTGAAGCTGGCCCATTACCGCACTATATGTTTTTGACATTCTTCTGTCACAACCCATTTTGTCTTACAAAACAATCGGTAGCCCGGTGCCCGAGGAACTTTTGAGCATAGAATTAATTCGGTACTTTATTGGGGTTGTCGTATCCGGGGAACGGCCAAGCGTTCAAAACATTAGCTTGGCGGTCTTTCATTTCTAGAAGATAGGAATGTCGTGGTTTTAATTTAACGTTTAACGCCTGCTGAATTTCAGTGGTTGGAACGTGAACCCAAATATATTGCGGTTTCTTTTCGTCAGTAAATCGTCGTAGATTCTCGACGGAGGGTCCGTAACCACTGACGAAAAACCCCTTATAATCGACGTGCGGACTGGTCACGTAGCGGACGATAACTTCGAACTCTCCATTACCGGTCACGTCCAAAACGACGAATGGGGCACCCTCAGGTACAATGTGGACGATCTGCTTAGAGACCTCCCTGACGAATACGCTGGGAGGGTGTAAGTCGAAGCGGATTTTGTAGGCGAGCCCGGCGGGTGCAAACAAAATCAGCGCGATCACCAACCAAGATAAATTTACATTAATTCGAGAGACGACAAATTTTTGCCAGAGAAGGGTTGTGCCGACCAAGCCGAATATGACGCACGCACCACCAAGGTGCATGTTGAAACGCCAGAAGGATGGTGCGACCAAGCCATTTCCACCAAACGCCGTTACGTATACGAAGAGTAAAAAGCAAATATGGCCCGCAAATAATGTTGCAACAATCAGGCTTAGCCGGTCAAATGGGGTGCGCAGTTTCCAAAGCGCCTTTAGGGCGAAAAGGCAAGCGACCATCATTATACCAAAATATCCACCTTTCTTTGATGCGACGGACAACATTCGACCTGTGATAACGTCGATTTTATCTATCATCCAGGCGTGAGGCGGAAGAAAGTTGAACTCACCTTCAATATGACTTATCTCGATGTGAAGCCGCCACGCGCTGTATACTATGATGGCAGGTAGGACGATGGCCGGCAAAAGCCGGAGATAGGAACGCAGCGAAATGTGGGGATCCCTCAGAGAGACCAATAGCCCCCCGATCACGATCAAGAAAAAGAGGACAATATTTGGTTGCTTCGTGCCGACAATCGCCATCCCGACTAGACCAAAACTCCACGAAAGGTCGGTTGTTGAATATCGTGTTTCAACGCCTGAGAGGGAGTTTAGTATCATCCACATTAGAAAAGTTAATATGCCCACCAACACCATTGTTGGTGTATCCGCATAGGCGGTGAAGACGATCTTCGGTACAAAAGTTGGATTAAATAGCGTCAGAGCCAACGCGCCGATGGCGCAGTATGTCCATCCTATTTTCCTATCTGATTGCCCGCCATTGATAGAATCACTAACTATGCGTCCTAGCGTAACGGCGAAAAATGCCATTAGGATTATGGAAAATAACGCGGAGACATTCTCCGCAAGCTCACCTGTAAAACTGCTTGCAAGGTACACGATGAAGGCGAGTGCATGGGGGTATCCTGGCAGATTCGAAGTCGGATCCGGATTTCCCGCCCCGGGTAGTGTATGATGAGAAACTAAATATCGGGCGTTTGGCATCCAATGGGTGAACTCGTCCCATTGTGAGATCATCATTGCAGACACCAACCACAACAATGGAAGCGTGAGCACGAGCGACCGGAAAATATCAGTCGACCCATTAAGCCCATTTCGGCGGAGTGCGACGCCGCAAGATAAAATGGCGACAAGCATTAATCCGGCCGCAACAATACGGAGGTCGATCTGCAAAAAACCGCCGGCTATGATGAATAAAAGAATAGTAGCTGACCAACCGGCGACAAGATTAATCTCCGGCATTTCCTTTTGTCGACGGACTAGTTTTCCGACGAAAAAAAGCCCGGCGCAAACCAATAAGACGGCCCCTAGGCCCGCGATTTGTGTCGGTTCGGGTGAAAAATAGACTATAAGTTGTTCCATTGAAGAAACTCCGGGCCGAGTAGATTGTGTATCGTAACAAGGACTGGCCGGTTGACCAATCTATTGACTAGCAGACATTTTTGCCGAATTAGATTTTAAAGTTTGGTGCTATGCTTGTAACATTTGGTTCCGCAAAACCTGGTTGACCCCAGTCAGCCCACAACCCATTGGAGTTTTAGAATGAAAATCAGCTTTTCGTCTCCTTCGTTGCCCCGGACCGGTCCCCTAGTCGTGGGGGCTTTGTCCGGAGGTGAACTGCTCTATACGGCAGGAAGGGTCGACAAGGCGACCAACGGTGCCTTGACCCGCGCGATTAATGCCAGTCGTTTCAAAGGAGAGGCAGGGCAATCTTTGACAGTTATGGCACCCTCGGGAATCAGTGCTACCCGAATTGTCTTGATTGGGATCGGTGAAGCGGAACAGGTAAATGAACTGGTTGCGCAAGGATTTGGTGGCAGGGCTTGGAAGGCGGTTGCAGGTACAGGTGCAAAGTCTGCCACGATAGCAATCGATCCTATCAAGGGGGCTAAGCTCAAGACCTGGGAGTTTTCAGCCAACACTGCGTACGGTGCGCGGTTAAGATCATATAGATTCGATAAATACCTTACGCGGGAAAAGACGGAGGGTAAACCGAGCGTCACAACTTTAACGGTTGCATCGCGGGAATCTTCGGAGGCGAAGAAAGCGTATCGTCCTATGGCGAAAGTAGCGGACGGAGTCTTTATGACCCGCGATTTAGTGTCTGAACCGGCTAACGTGATATATCCTATTTCTCTTGCGGAGCAGGCGCGTTCGTTGTCCAAGCTTGGTGTAAAGGTCTCTATTCTCGACGAGAAACAAATGGCTAAACTCAATATGGGTGCGTTACTAGGCGTTGCACAAGGATCCGCCAATAAACCGCGCCTGGCGGTTATGCATTGGAATGGAGCGCCGCAGGCCAAAAACAAGCGGCCCATTGCCTTTGTAGGTAAGGGTGTAACCTTTGATACAGGAGGAATTTCTATCAAGCCTGCTGGCGGCATGGAGGATATGAAATGGGATATGGGGGGGGCTGGGGTGGTGATTGGCCTCATGAAGGCCTTGGCCGGACGCAAAGCTAAAACTAATGCAGTGGGCGTAGTAGGACTGGTGGAAAATATGCCTTCATCGACTGCGCAACGTCCTGGTGATATCGTCAAAACCATGTCGGGCCAGACCGTCGAGGTAATCAATACCGATGCCGAGGGCAGGCTTGTTCTGGCCGATGCGATGTGGTTTTGCCAGAAACGTTACAAACCACATACTCTGATAGACCTTGCGACTCTAACGGGCGCAATTATCGTCTCCCTCGGTAACGAGAACGCCGGTATGTTCGCAAACGATGAAAAGATTTGTGACATGCTGACCGTTGCAGGGAAGGCCGTCGGCGAAACTGTATGGCGGATGCCGCTAGGAGACGGCTACGATAGGCTGATTAATTCCGACATAGCTGATATGAAAAATATTGGTGGTCGGTGGGCTGGTTCTATCACCGCAGCTCAGTTCCTTAAGCGCTTCATCAAGGAAGACGTAAAGTGGGCGCATCTCGACATTGCAGGCGTTACTTGGTCTAACAAGGATACCCCAACCGTGCCCAAGGGTGGAACTGCATTCGGTGTTCGACTTCTAGACCAGCTCGTAGCGAAAAACTATGAAGGCTGAAATTGCGCCGTGACACAGATAAGTTTTTATCATTTGCTATATACGCCATTCGAACGGGCATTCCCCAAGCTGATTGAAAAGATCCTTGAGGGTGGAGAGAATGCGGTGATAAAAACAGGCTCGATAGAGCGGGCCGAGGTGCTGAGTGGCGTGCTCTGGACATATGATCAAAGCTCGTTTCTGCCCCATGGCACCGCGCGTGACGGCAACGCGGATAAGCAGCCGATTTGGATCACGCCTGACGATGAAAATCCCAATGGTTCAAGTATATTGGTGCTGACCGACGGCGCGGCTGTAGACGATCTAGGGGCATGGGATAGGTGTTTAGAGATGTTCGATGGAAGAGATGAGGCTGCGCTGGTCGAAGCGAGACGGCATTGGAGCCTATATAAGGCTGCCGAACATGATCTAATCTATTGGCAGCAGAAGGTCGGCGGTGGTTGGGAGCAGCAGATTTGAGCTATTAGATCGAGGGAATCGGTAACACTGGTGTTGTCGTCTTTCACGTGCAAAATGAATCTGTTGATCAGGTATCATGAACCGTCTATAAGGCCGGCCGGATAAACGAATAGGAGCCTTTGTCCCAATGGCTGTTGAACGAACGCTTTCCATCATTAAGCCTGACGCAACGCGGCGGAATATTACTGGAGCAATCGTTGCGCGTTTCGAAGAGGCAGGCCTTCGGGTAGTTGCTCAGCGCCGAACACACCTGAGTCCCGAGCAGGCGCAGCAATTCTATTCGGTCCATAGGGAGAGAGCGTTTTTCGATGACCTTTGCAACTTCATGACTTCGGGCCCAGTTGTCGTGCAGGTCTTAGAGGGCGAGGACGCAATTTCCAAAAACCGCGAGGTCATGGGTGCAACCAATCCAGCGAACGCCGATGAAGGAACCATACGCCGGGATTTCGGCGAATCTGTCGAAGCCAATTCGGTGCACGGATCGGATGCTAGGGAGACTGCGGCTGAGGAAATTGCATTTTTCTTCGCCGGGACTGATATCGTGGGCTGACCAAATCTACTTTTTGTGCGTTTGAATTAAGAAAGCCGAATAAATCCTAGTTTTTTGAAACGATTCATTTCACCTGCATCAGATAAGTGTCAATGCCATTAGTCCAACAATGACGATAACGCTAACAGTGCCGATAAAAATAAACTTGGCGAATCCCTCCCAACCTCTCTGATGCCGTTGGAATTCTCTCTCCATGTCGAGGGCCATTTTGCTGGGCTCCTTTATATTCCACCTCAGTCATAGGAAACTATCTAAACTATAATGCGGAAAGCATCTTGGGTGAAGAAGCGAACCTGATTTGTCGAAATTAGTTATCCCTTGGATTCAACAGCATAGTGTCTGGTGCTCTCACGCACTCCGTTTCTACAAGGTTGTCAATGACATGGGTTTTTTCCCCTGCAACTATTTTCAGTGCCAAAGGATAACACCGGTGTTCTGCTGTAAGCACCCGATCTGCGAGAGCGTCCGCGTCATCTCCGGGATGCACAGGAACTGCTGCCTGCACGATGATCGGGCCAGTGTCCATTTCAGCTCGGACAAAATGTACCGTACATCCAGTGAAGCGCACACCGTCCTTCAATGCCCGTTCGTGGGTGTGTAATCCTTTATAGGAGGGTAGTAACGACGGGTGGATATTGATCATCCGATTATGCCACCGGTCGACGAACCTCTTGGTCAAAAGACGCATAAAGCCCGCCAGACAAACCAATTCGACCTCTGCATTTTCTAGTTCTTTTTGAAGTACTTCTTCGAATGGCTCGCGACCGTTGAAATTTCGATGATTAATGGTGACTGTGGGTAGGCCAGCTTGTGCTGCACGTTCCAATCCGCCCGCTCCTGGAACGTTAGAAATCACGCAAACTATCTCTGCTGGAAAATTCTTATCCGCAGTGGCGTCGATTAGCGACTGTAAGTTTGATCCGCGGCCAGATAATAGAACTGCGGTTTTCACCCGCTCCATGCGTTTTCCAATTCCGGAAGCCGGACCGCTTCATCTCCCTCTCTGGAAACAAGTTGGCCAATGCGGGATACGTTTTCGCCTAATTCAGAAAGCCGTTCTATCGCTGCATCGGCATTTTCTGGCGCGACAACCGCTATCATACCGATGCCGCAATTGAATGTTTTTACCATTTCGGCCGCCGAGACCTCCCCCTCCGTTGCCAGCCACTCGAATATCGGCGGCATTTTCCATGCGCTAGGGATTAACTCGGCCGTCATATTATCGGGCAGAATACGTGGTATATTTTCCATCAAACCGCCTCCGGTGATATGTGCAAATCCTTTGACCAATGCCGATTTATGGAGTTCTAGGCAGGATTTAACGTAGATCCGTGTCGGGGTGAGGAGCGTCTTACCCCAGCTGAACTGAGGATCGAAAGCTGTCGGGGATGAGAACTCTATATCTTTTTTAGAGAATATCTGACGTACCAGTGAAAACCCGTTCGAGTGCAATCCGGAGGAGGCGAGCCCAAGTACAATGTCACCTTGGGTAATATGTTTTTGCGGCAAGATGGTACCTCGTTCTGCTGCACCGACGGAAAATCCAGCGAGGTCGTAGTCGCTATTATGGTACATACCCGGCATTTCTGCTGTTTCACCGCCAATCAATGCACAGCCCGCTGTTCTACACCCTTCTGCTACGCCGGCGATTACTACTTCAGCCGCACTTGGCTCCAGCCGACCAGTTGCTAAATAGTCTAAAAAAAATAGAGGCTCCGCACCCTGCACGACCAAATCGTTCACGCACATCGCAACCAAATCGATTCCAACGGTGTCGTGGATCGCGGTCTCTATTGCTATTTTCAGTTTCGTTCCCACGCCATCTGTTGCTGCTACAAGAACTGGGTCAATGTAGCCAGCGGCCTTCAGGTCGAACAACCCGCCGAATCCACCAAGACCGCCCATTATGCCGGTGCGCTCGGTAGACCTTGCAAGCGGTTTGATACGTTCGACAAGCTCGTCGCCTGCCTCTATGTCCACGCCTGAATCTTTATATCTATGTCCGTAAATAACTGCGACGCCTCACCTGATAGTGCTAGGATAGTTAAATTATGACTGCGAATAAATCACACATCAGCAGAATACCGAATGTATGTCGATATTTGAACGGTATGAGGCGAATCTGTTGCTCGTTGGGATGTTTACTATGTTTTGTATGTCTGGTTTCCCAGACATCAGCTCAGGTGCAATCGCCGAAGATATATAAGATTTCTAATATTGAGGTCGATCGAACTTCCGATACGGCTGCCCATGCCCGTCAACAAGCAATTATTGAAGCGCACCGCCAAGCTTTTAACCAACTACTTATTCGTATGGTTCCCTCAAATCAGTTGACCTTAGTACCGAGGCTCACGCATGAAGAAATCGTATCAATGGTTCAAAGTTTCGGTATCGACGAAGAAAAGACCTCCAGCGTCCGGTATATTGGAGACCTAAGCTTTCAGTTTAGGCGGATGGAGGTTCGTCAGTTTCTAAGAAGTGCGGGTGTTAGCTTCGCAGAGACAAAGTCAAAACCAATACTTTTTTTGCCGGTTTTAGACTCGATCGGCGCTAAACTTTTGTGGGATGTTCCTAATTTGTGGTTTGAAGCATGGAAAGTAGTTCTGCCGTCCGGTGGACTGGTCCCGCTTAAGTTGCCGGTCGGCGATCTCGTAGATATCCGTGATTTAACTGCCGAACAGGCGGCAACGGGTGCCGAGTCGCAGATCGAAATTATCGGCAGGCGGTATGGGGCTGGGACAGTGATCGTTGTGGAAGCTATGTTAGATACGGTGACGAGCAATGGTCAGAGAAATATTAACGTTTCGTTGCGTTATTTTGGCGGACCGTGGGCTGATAGGACTGATATCAGGACTTTCATGGTAAAAGATGGTGAGTCGGTTTCGGATGCGCTGGCCCGCACAGCGTTAGAAATAGCTTGGCAGATCGAAGAAGACTGGAAGCGTGACAATATTCTTCAGCTTGATAGAACCAATAATCTAATAGCGGAAGTTGCCTTGAGCGAGCTTCAAGATTGGGTTGTGTTGCGTCGCAGCCTTGAAGATATCGCATTGGTGCACAACATCGAACTAATAATGATTTCTCGCAGAGATGCAACCATCCGGCTAACCTATTTCGGTACTAAGAGCCAGCTTAAAACGACGTTTGAGCAACACGACCTTCTGTTGGAGCGCAAAGCGGCAAATTGGGAATTGCGTAATATTGTAGCGCCGTCCAGTAAGTCTGATTCTTCGACTGAGATCCTCAGAGAGAAAGAAGCCGCCGTTGCAACTGGAAAAATTCTAAATCAACGACATTGAGCGAAATTCGGAACAGCAACCAGTGAATCTCCCAAATCTCATCACCTTCGCTCGCCTTCTCTCGGTTCCCATTGCAGTATATCTAATCATGCAGTCGGAGTATCTCGCGGCATTTGTCCTTTTTGCAATGGCGGGCATATCCGACGCTCTAGATGGCTATCTGGCGAAAAAAAAAGATCAGACGACACAGCTAGGCGCAATTCTTGACCCAATAGCCGACAAGACCCTGTTGGTGGGAGTTTATCTGACGCTTGGATTGCAGGGGGTTCTTCCCACTTGGCTTGTCGTGTTGGTGGTATTCCGGGATTTACTTATTGTTGGCGGGGTGATGATCGCTTTTCTGGTAAGGCTTGAAGTAAAAATGCACCCGCTAGTCATAAGCAAGATTAACACCGCAGCCCAACTCGCCTTAGCTGCGATCGCGCTGGCGGCGCTTGGTCTGGCGATCGATATAGAAAAGTTGGTTGATGCTGCTATTTACGTCGTTGCAGCGACAACTGTAATTTCCGGCGCCAGCTATATTGTTTCGTGGACGCGCCAAATGACGGGCGTTGAACATGGGCCTAGCGGACAGTGAGTGGATCTAAAGTGAAACAGCTTGCGCTTGATTTACGCCACCGGGCGGCAACGGGCCGAGAGGATTTTCTAGTATCTTCTTCCAACTCAGACGCGGTAGTTTGGGTTGATAGATGGCCAGATTGGCCTGGAACTGCACTGGTTCTGGTAGGCCCGGCCGGCTGTGGAAAAACTCACTTGGGTCAGGTTTGGCGAGAACGAACTGGTGCGGCGATATTTAAGCCGATGGGTTCGCGGGATGAAATTTCCCAAGTCGGCCCGGTTTTTGTTGATTCTCCTGAAGATCCAAGACATGACGAAGAGCTATTTCATCTATTTAATTCAGCTACTGCCGCGGGAACACACATTCTGATTGCTAGTAAGACGCCCCCAGCAAGATGGGAAGGGCGGCTACCAGACTTGAAATCCCGTCTCGGTGCTGCACTCAATATTAGTATTCATGCACCTGACGAAACGCTGATCGCGGCGGTAATGATAAAGATGTTCGCAGACCAGCAGATGCAAGTGGGCACAGAAGTTTTAGCCTACTTGGTAAATCGAATGGACCGCTCATTTGAAGCAGCACGCACGCTAGTCGCTCGTTTAAACAACGCTTCGCTGGCGACTAGGCGAGGCATTACCGTTCCTCTAGCCCGCGAAGTACTTGAAAGTATGGAGAGCACCGACCGCGAGAATTAAAGCTAAGGCTTTCGAGGCTAACGCACAGAGGATACTTAATTAGGGGGACTTAAGAAAAGTATCAATCCGAGATTTCGATAATTTTGATCTGTGATCCGGCCGCCGTAAGAGCAAGCTCACCTCTCTTTAGGCGGAGTGCATCCTCTCCGAATATGTCGCGGCGCCAGCCTTTCAATGCCCGAACATCTGCATTGTCATCAACCGCGATAGCCTCGATATCGACGGTAGATGCGATAATTTTTTGAGCGACCTTGTGAGTGTCGCATTTCAGTTTGAGGAGTACCTTTAGTAGTTCGGTGGAGGGGCCGCTATCCGATCCTGATTTGCGTTCGGGTGGTAGCTCGGGCAATATTTTGTCCCCTAGTATCCTTACATTATCCAGAACGTCGATGATTTCTTTTGCGCGATCGCTACTCACGCGATCCCGCTTGAGCGCGCGTAATTCCATAAGCGCATGTGGAGATGCCGGATTATGGGCGGCGATCTCTGTAAGTGATTCATCTTTAAGAACCCGACTTCGAGGGATGTTATTCTGCTGTGCCGACGATTCGCGCCAAGCAGCTAGCGCTCGCACATTGGCGAGGTATCTTGGTTTACGGCTGCGCGTTTTAAGTCGTTTCCACGCATCTTCCGGCGCGATCAGGTAGGTTGAGGTATCAGTCAAAATGTCCATTTCTTCTAATAGCCATGCGGCGCGCCCAGTTTCCGCAAGCTGTCTATCAAATTCCTTATAAATCTCTCGAAGGTGGATCACATCGCCTAAAGCGTAATCGATTTGCTTTTTGTCCAACGGCCGTCTCGACCAATCGGTGAAACGCATGGTTTTGTCCACCGATTTTTTTGCGATATCGCGAACTAGGCGCTCATATCCAACGGATTCACCATATCCACAAACCATGGCAGCGATCTGGGTGTCGAAAACCGGAGATGGGACGTGGCCTGTCAGGTTCACGAAAATTTCGATATCTTGGCGGGCTGCGTGGAATACCTTGAGAACGGATTCATCCGCGAATAGCCTAAAAAGTGGCGCTAAATCAATACTGTCAGGTAAAGCATCGATCGCGATTACTTCGTCTGGTGTACCAATCTGTATGAGACAAAGCTGGGGCCAATAAGTCTTTTCCCGGATGAATTCGGTATCGACGGTAATATATGGAAATGCTTCAGCGCGCTCGCAAAAGTCAGCGAGTTCAGCCGTCTGAGTAATTATCGACATAAAGATATAATACACGTTTTACGGCATTACTTGAAGCCGGACCCCGATCATTATAAAACCCGCAGCGACCCGCGCTGGTAACGGCGCGAATACGCCGCCGATTATCAGAACAGAGGTCTGAAAATGCACGATTACCGCACGCATAATTGCGGGGAACTACGCGCCCCAAACGCCGGCACCGAAGCCCGCCTGTCCGGATGGGTTCACCGAAAACGAGACCATGGAAACCTGCTTTTTGTCGATCTACGGGATCATTTCGGTTTGACCCAGTGTGTAATCGAAATTGATTCCGAAATATTCCCGCAGATTGAAGCATTAAGGCTGGAAACCGTTATTTGCGTCACAGGCACTATTGAAGCTCGAGACCTAGAACAAAAAAATCCCGATCTGCTGACCGGTGAGGTTGAACTGAGGATCACAAACTGCGAGGTGCTGGGTACGAGCGAAAATCTTCCGCTGGAGGTTAACAGCGACCGTGACTATGGAGAGGAAATTCGTCTGCGCTACCGCTACCTAGATCTTCGCCGCGATAAGGTTCACCGAAACATCGTGCTACGTAGTGCGGTTATCTCGAGTATTCGCCGCCGGATGATTGACCAAGGTTTTATGGAGTTCCAGACGCCGATATTAACGTCGACATCACCTGAAGGCGCGAGAGACTTTCTTGTGCCAAGTCGCTTGCATCCGGGTCAGTTCTACGCATTACCGCAGGCACCACAACAGTTTAAGCAATTGATAATGGTTGCCGGATTTGACAAATATTTCCAGATCGCGCCGTGTTTTCGGGACGAGGACGCACGCGCCGACCGTTCTCCGGGAGAATTCTATCAGTTAGACATAGAGATGTCATTTGTTACGCAGAACGACGTCTTTGAAGCGATCGAGCCGGTTCTGCAAGGGGTCTTTGAAGAATTTGCCGAGGATCGCTTGGTGTCACCGGCGCCATTTCCTCGAATCACCTATGCTGATGCAATGCAAAAGTATGGGTCCGATAAACCAGATCTTCGGAACCCTATAGAGATGACTGATATAACCGAAATTTTTCGAGGATCCGGTTTCAAGATTTTTTCAGGAATGATTGAAAAAGATGAACGTGTTCAGGTGTGGGCAATTCCGGCACCGGGAGGTGGTTCACGCGCGTTTTGTGACCGTATGAATTCATGGGCACAAAAACACGGGGAACCGGGCCTCGGCTATATTTTTTATCGCGACGGTGAGGGTGCGGGGCCGGTTGCCAAAAACCTCGGCGAAGCCCGTACAGAGGAATTGCGTGCACAGCTTGGCCTGAATGACGGCGATGCGGTTTTTTTTATAGCTGGTGTGCCAAGAGATTTTGTTGTTTTTGCAGGCCAAGCAAGGACACATATTGCCGAATCCCTCGAACTCGTTGACCAGAAAAAATTTGAATTCTGCTGGATCGTAGACTACCCGATGTACGAACTAGACGAAAACACGGGACAGATCCAATTTAGCCACAATCCGTTTTCTATGCCCCAAGGCGGGTTGGAAGCCTTAGGATCGAAAGATCCTCTGGATGTTCTCGCATACCAATATGATATTGTTTGCAATGGTATCGAGTTGTCGAGTGGCGCAATTCGAAATCACCGGCCAGAAATAATGTACAAGGCGTTTGAAATCGCAGGGTACCCTCAAGAACAGGTGGAGAGAGAATTCGCGGGCATGCTGAACGCACTGAAGTTTGGTGCACCACCCCATGGTGGCTCGGCACCAGGGATTGATCGGATCGTGATGTTGTTGGCAGACGAGCCGAATATCAGAGAAGTTATTCTATTTCCCATGAACCAGCAGGCGCAGGATCTAATGATGCACGCCCCGGTGCCAGTCAGCGACGAAAGGCTCAAAGAATTGTCTTTGAGGAAGGCTCTACCGACAGCGCCGAGGGCAGATTAGTACGTTGGGTGACAGGAAGGTGCGCGTAAATATATTTTGACTTAAAACTCTGTAACCAAAACGCCAACTAATAGGTGGTGATCGGTTATCTTTCCTTTTAGACAGCCCCGTTATTTTATCTTTGATTCCTTGAACATCACGTGTCTACGGGCTACCGGGTCATATTTTCGAAATTCCAACTTTTCTGACAGGGTCCGCGGATTTTTCTTTGCGACATAGTAATAACCGGTATCAGCAGTACTGAGCAGCTTTATCACTATTGTATTCGACTTGGCCATAGAACGACTCCGAGGGCGAGTTTAGTCTTATAGAAATTGCGCGGGAACGTGACGCTTTCCCCTCTTTCTGTCAAGCACTCCTCCGCGTTCAACGCTCTGCGATTGCCGAAGCCCCATTATTTAGGGCCTGAAAATAGATTTTCTTATGATTAAGAAGATATCGCGCGATTTCGATATCTTCTAGACGCTCCAAATTGGACGGTGGGCAATACTTGCGTGCCATGGCCGGATAGGTTGAAACCGCGTAAAGAGATCCGAGCAAGAATTTTGGCATATAATCATTATGATTCACGCCATTTCTAGAGGCACTCATCATTGTTCCACGGTGAGGTTTTTGGCCCGATGTGCAGACCTTTGGAATAACGCCATAGCCCTCCAA
>CEUL01026169.1_pt1 | contig 18319 bp, 14 predicted proteins | sample 427021 | NCBI WGS metagenome assembly CEUL01 (sample SAMEA2622800, study PRJEB7988) | marine metagenome | isolation source: saline water (ENVO:00002010), including | reverse complement strand
AAAAGGACTTTTAAAAAGAATATTTTTTTTAGTAGAATGCTAATTTTCTACTATATTTTCTTTTTATGTAATTAGGCTAAACAAGGCTTTTATTAAACTTGCAATTAATTATAGCTAAAACTGTTCTTGAGTGAGCGTAAAATGACGATACAACCTACTATGATGGAATACCAGCTGAGTCTTTTGGGTATACTTCAGCGTGCTGGTAATTTATTTAAAAAAATAAATATTATTTCGAGTACAGCTGACAAAACTCTACATACCTATACTTATCAAGAATTATATTCTCGCTCAAAAGCACTATCATCAGCCCTCCACAACGCTGGCTTAAAAAAAGGTGATAGAGTTGCAACTATGATGTGGAATAGTCACGTACATCTTGAAGCATATTTCGGAATACCATGTGCAGGTGGCGTTTTCCATACGTTAAATTTTCGACTACATGCCGATGATCTTGCATTTATTGCAAATCATGCCGATGACCGTTTTGCTATAGTCGATGAAATACTATTACCCATATTTGAGTCATTTAAACCTAAAACAAAAATTCAAAGAGTCTTTGTGGCCAATCGTTCAGGAAAAAAGCTTGCAAAAGGTTATGAATGTTATGAAGAATTTATTAGTAAAGCACCAGAAGAATATACATTTCCAGAAATTAAAGAAAATGATGCATGCGGAATGTGTTATACTTCTGGAACTACAGGTAGGCCAAAAGGGGTCGTATATTCACATCGCTCCATAGTACTCCACACATATTGCATCTGTATGGCTGATACTCTAGCCATATCCTCAAGTGAAACCTTAATGCCAGTAGTTCCTCAGTTTCATGCAAATGCTTGGGGGACTCCTTTTGCGGCAGCAATGGTTGGAGCGAAACTTGTTATGCCAGGGCCTCATATGGATGCTAAGAGCTTACTTGATCTTGCTGAGAAGGAGCAGGTAACAGTTGCGGTCGGCGTTCCCACTATTTGGATTGGCATCCTCCAGGAGCTTGATAAAGACTCCAGTCGGTGGAAACTAAGTAAAAAACTGAGAACTATAGTAGGCGGTTCTGCAATGCCAGAATCTATGATTAGAGGATTTTTTAATCACGGAATTGATACTGTACATGCATGGGGGATGACTGAAATGACCCCCATTGGAACGGTATCACGTCTCCGTCCATACATGGATGATTGGGATGAAGAAACAAAATTTTATATGAGATCTAAGCAAGGGCCCTCCGTTCCTTTAGTGGAGACAAGGGCAATAAATGAGGATGGAGAGGTTCCCTGGGACAATAAGACTATGGGTGAATTACAGGTCAGAGGCCCTTGTGTTGCATCGAACTATTATGATGCTGAAAGTGAAAAATGGTCAGAAGATGGATGGTTTGGTACTGGTGATGTAGTAACTATTGATGAAGAAGGTTACATTAAGCTAACCGATCGCACAAAAGATCTCATCAAATCCGGAGGAGAATGGATAAGTTCAGTAGATATTGAAAATGCATTAATGGGTCACCCAGCAGTTAGTGAAGCAGCGGTAATTTCTATCCCACACCCCAAATGGGATGAAAGACCTCTAGCAGCAATTGTGCTTAAGGAAGGGCAAGAAGTTAATAACGAAGAACTTAAAGTTATGTTAAGAAAGAAATTTGCGAAATGGTGGGTCCCTGAAGCTTATGTCTTTATTGAAGAAATACCCAAAACATCTGCTGGAAAGTTTAAAAAATCTTCCTTGAGAGAAACATATAATAGTTGGAATTGGGAAGATTAAACCAATTAATATTTTATTTTTAGACTAGTCATCTCGGTGAGTTTTCTCATAACGCTCATGCTGCTCCTGTGCTTCAATACTTAAAGTAGCAACCGGCCGAGCCTCAAGACGCTTTATACTAATTGGCTCATCAGTCTCCTCACAGTAACCATAAGAACCGTCTTGGATGCGAATAAGAGCATCATCTATTTTTGATACAAGCTTCCTTGCTCGGTCACGAGTTCTTAACTCGACGGCACGTTCTGTTTCTACAGCAGCCCTATCAGCAAAGTCTGCCTCTTGCGGGTTATCGCTACGTAGCTTTTCAAGTGTCTCACCCGTTTCATCAATTACCTCACCTCTCCAAGCAATTAATTTCATTCGGAAATATTCCCGCATTCTAGGATTCATAAATTTTTCCTCAGGGCTTGGCTTATAACCCTTTGGGACTTTTGCTGTTCTTCGCGCCACTTATTATTCCAATCATATTCTCATATAACAGAGGGCGCGGAGTATAGGAATCGAATCACTATGCCGCAAGCCGCTCTAGTTAAAAAAATATATAATTACCCAAAAAGCCTGAAAAACCTTGGATCAAGATCTTAATACCAGGTCAAATAGTCCAATAAATAGGCCATGAATAATGAATAATATAAAAATTCTTTGTGATTTGCCCAAGTTAACTAATATTTACCCAGCAGTACAAAAGTAGGGTATTAAAGTAGATGCTTTTTAAAAATTTAAAATACTTCGTGGCATTATCTCAAGAGCGTCATTTTGGACGTGCCGCAGAATCATGTGGAATTTCCCAACCTGCTCTCTCATCCGCAATCAAGCAACTTGAAAATGAATTAAGCGTACCATTAGTTAAACGTGGACAACGGTTTATAGGATTCACGACAGAGGGAGAGCAAGTTCTAGGATGGTCTGAGAGAATTCTAGCCGATCTAGATGCTATGAAACAAGAAATAAGCAAACTTAGAGATGGGCTTGAGGGAAGACTCCGCCTTGCAGTTGTTCCCACGGCTTTGACAGTTCTGCCCCATATTACGGCGCCATTTTCTGCAAATCATCCATCGGTTGATATAAGTATTACCTCTATGAGCTCTAAGGATATCCAAAAAGGACTAGATAACTTTGAAATAGATATGGGAATTACATATCTAGATAACGAACCTCTAAAAAGAGTAAAGAGCCAAAAAATATATACAGAAACTTATGCGCTGATGGTGCCCAAGTCATCGGATTTATACCATAAAACTTCAGTAAGCTGGGGCGAAGCAGCTTTACTTTCATTATGCTTACTTAGTAGGGATATGCAGAATAGACGTATTATTGACAGAGTCTTTTCGGAACTAGGATTAGAAGTGAAACCTTCGATTGAAATGAATTCAATTGCTAGCCTTGTGCCCCAAGTAGAAACTGGACAGTGGTCGGCTATCGTTCCTAAACACATAGTTTTTGGAACAACTTTACCCAAAAATGTCGCCCTGATAGACCTCAGAGAGCCATATATATCATATGAAGTAGGTACCATAGTATCTGACCAGGAACCTCAATCTCCAACAGCAAAAGCCATGTTAGAGGTAATAAATCTATTAAACATCAATGATTTATTTAAAAATTCTCTTTAATTTGTTTTATTTATCATACGATTAAATTGATAAATTTTACAAATAATAAAGAATCTGCAATTCTAAGAGCTGGGGGAATATATTTATTAAACATTCACGGATTATAGGTTAAGGCCTTCCATTATCCAGGGGGTAATAATGTCAAATAGTTCTAAAACGATTGAACGGCGGAAACATCCTGGCCGCTCAGGAAAACGCTCACGTTTTAAAGACAAAGGGAGGCAAGTTGATCCTTTTTCATTAAAGGAAGTACGTCAACTGCTTGGCAATCGATCTCGTAACAAAGATATGCTTATAGAGCACTTACACCTTATTCAGGATAATTATGGTCATATATCTCATGTCCATTTATCTGCACTTGCGCATGAAATGGCCCTTTCAATGGCTGAAGTATATGAAGTAGCAACATTCTATGCTCACTTTGATGTAGTGCGAGAGGGTGGCAAAGCACCCCCACCAATAACTATTAGAGTATGCGATAGCCTGACGTGTGAAATGCTAGGAGCAAAAAAACTTATCAATGAATTAAAGAAAAATTCTGGAAATGATATCAGAATATTACCAGCCCCTTGCATGGGAAGATGCGAATTTGCGCCAATAGCTGAGGTTGGACATCGCCATGTAGAAAATGCAACCCCCACAAAGATAGACTCTATACTTAAGTCTGGTAATCACAGCCCAGAATTACCGGACTATAAAGACTTTGAGTCATATGTTGAAGAAGGGGGATACGAACTACTGAAAGAATGTTTATTAGGGCAAAAAACACGCGAAGATATAATAACAATTCTGGAAGATAGTGGTCTCAGAGGGCTTGGGGGAGCAGGTTTTCCAACTGGACGAAAATGGAAGTTTGTAGGCTCTGAAATTGGACCAAGATTAATGGCAGTTAACGCTGATGAAGGAGAGCCTGGAACAATAAAAGACCGAATATATATGGAAACTGATCCTCATCGTATACTTGAAGGGATGCTTATAGGTGCGTGGGCAGTAGAAGCTGAGGCGGTATATTTCTACTTGCGAGATGAATACCCACACATACGTGAAGTGCTACTTAAGGAAATCCCAAAAATAGAAAAAGCAGGATTTTCTGAATTACCGGATATATTTCTTCGTAGAGGCGCAGGAGCATATATTTGCGGAGAAGAGTCAGCAATGCTTGAGAGTATAGAAGGAAAAAGGGGTGAACCTCGCCACAAACCCCCCTTTCCGGCTCAAGTTGGTTTATTTGGACGTCCCACACTAATTAATAATGTAGAAACACTATTTTGGATTAGAGATATTGTTGAAAAAGGTCCTGATTGGTTTTCTAAGCATGGGAGGAATGGACGTCAAGGGCTACGCAGTTTCTCTGTTTCAGGACGTGTGAGAGAACCAGGTATGAAACTTGCGCCAGCGGGAATTACTGTTAAAGAACTAATCGAGGAATTTTGTGGAGGGATGCTTGATGGTCACAACTTTAAAGCTTATTTACCAGGGGGTGCCTCAGGCGGAATACTTCCTGCAACAATGAATCATATACCACTAGATTTTGGAACTTTAGAAGAATATGGATGTTTTATTGGTTCAGCAGCAGTAATCATTCTTTCCGATCAAGATAATATAAAAGAAGCAGCGCTAAACCTAACCAGATTCTTTGAAGATGAGAGCTGCGGGCAATGTACTCCCTGCAGAATTGGGACCGAAAAAGCCTGTGATATCATGGTAAAAACTGACTGGGATAAAAACCTATTATCCGATTTATGTGACGCCATGGCAGATGCATCAATTTGTGGATTAGGTCAAGCTGCACCAAACCCGGTCAGAAGTGTTATACGTTATTTTCCGGAGGAATTATCGTGAGTAAAAAAATTCAGTTTTTTTTGGATGAACATGAGGTAGAAGCTAGCTCTGAAGAGACAATATGGAGCGTAGCTAACCGCGAAGGCTTGAAAATTCCACATCTCTGTTACACCCCAAGTGCTGGCTATAGAGCTGACGGTAATTGTCGCGCATGCATGGTAGAAATTGAAGGAGAAAGAGTTCTAGCCGCATCCTGTATTCGTAAACCTACAGATGGAATGGTAGTAAGGACAAATACACAAAGAGCAGAATCATCTCGAAAAATGGTCATGGAACTGCTTATAGCAGATCAACCAATTAAGAAAGATAGCCATGACCCTAAATCAGAACTATGGGAATGGGCTGAAAGAATAGGTCAAACTGATAGTCGTTTTGAATCCAGAAAACAGCACCCTGCCCCTGATCTAAGTCATTCAGCAATGGCTGTTAATCTTGATGCGTGCATCCACTGTACTCGCTGCGTAAGAGCATGCAGAGAAGTACAAGTAAACGATGTCATTGGAATGGCAGGAAGAGGTGCTCGTAATGAGATCGTATTTGATTTTTCTGACCCAATGGGTGAATCAAGCTGTGTAGCCTGCGGTGAGTGCGTACAAGCGTGTCCAACGGGCGCACTGATGCCTGCAGGAGAAGTGGGAAAGATTGAGCCTGACTCGAAGGTAGATAGTGTTTGCCCCTATTGCGGGGTTGGGTGTCAAATTACATACAATATTAAGGATAATAAGATTTTATGGGTAGACGGAAGAGAAGGTATAGCAAATTCGGGGCGATTATGTGTAAAAGGCAGATTTGGCTTTGATTATGCAAGCCACCCACACAGACTAACTAAACCTCTGATTAGGAGAGATAATGCACCAGAAAAGCACGCGAATATAGAAATTGACCCAGGAAATCCATTAGATCATTTCCGTGAAGCAACCTGGGAAGAAGCTCTAGATTTTGCCGCAGCAGGATTATCTAGTATCAGAGATAATTATGGGTCAAGTGCGCTTGCAGGATTTGGCTCCGCCAAGGGGTCAAATGAAGAAGCCTATCTGTTCCAAAAACTAGTTAGAACAGGATTCGGAACAAATAATGTCGACCATTGCACAAGGTTATGCCACGCCTCATCTGTTGCAGCGCTTTTAGAATGCATTGGATCTGGTGCTGTTACAGCCAGCTTTAATGAAGCAAAGAACTCTGATGTTATAATTATAATTGGAGCTCAACCAACAACAAACCACCCGGTCGCCGCCACATTTATGAAAAATGCAGTCAAGCGAGGAGCAAAACTCATTTTACTTGACCCTCGAGGCTCTGCTCTTTCTCGACATGCAACACACTTTTTACAATTTAAGCCAGGCACTGATGTTGCGCTTTTGAATGCAATAATGAACGTGATAGTCGAAGAAGATTTATGTGATGATCAATATATTCAGGCACATACCGAAGGATTCCAACAAATGCGCTCGCATCTTGCGAAATATTCCCCCGAATCTATGTCTGACGTCTGTGGCATTGAGTCAGATGTAATAAGAGAAGTTGCACGTTTATATGCTGAAGCTACAACAGGTATTATTTTTTGGGGTATGGGAGTCAGTCAGCACGTTCATGGTACTGATAATGCTCGATGCCTGATCTCCCTAGCACTAATGACAGGGCAAGTAGGCAGACCAGGAACTGGGCTTCATCCACTAAGAGGCCAAAATAATGTTCAAGGAGCATCAGATGCTGGCCTAATTCCAATGATGTATCCTGATTATAAACCTGTAACCGACAAGTCAAACTATGATTTTTTCTCAAAATTTTGGGGTAAACCACTTGACCCAGAAAAAGGCTTAACAGTTGTTGAAATTATGGACGGCGCTTATGAAGGCAATATAAGAGGAATGTACATAATGGGAGAAAACCCTGCCATGTCAGACCCAAACGCACAGCATGTAAGAGAAGCTATGGCAAAAGTTGACCATATGGTCGTACAAGAAATATTTCTGACTGAAACAGCAATGTTTGCGGACGTAATTTTACCAGCTACCGCCTGGCCAGAAAAAGATGGAACAGTTACAAACTCCAATAGAACAATACAAATGGGAAGACAGGCTCTTCAATCCCCAGGAGATGCTCGCCCCGATTGGTGGATCATTCAAGAACTAGCTCAACGCATGGACCTCGAATGGAATTACAATGATCCTAGTGATATTTTCTTAGAAATGAAGGGATGCATGCCATCATTAGATAACATTACTTGGGATAGACTAAAATCAGAAGATGCCGTCACTTACCCCTGTGATTCTCCTGATCAACCAGGGCATGATATAATCTTCAACGATGGATTTCCAACCTCGTCTAAACGCGGAAAATTTGTACCGGCTAATATTATTTCTCCCGATGAAATGCCTGACTCTGAATATCCTATGGTTTTAACTACAGGACGACAACTTGAACATTGGCATACAGGGACCATGACTAGACGAGCATTAGTATTAGATGACCTTGAACCTGAAGCCGTAGGATGTATGTCCCCAAATGACTTAGAAATTAGGGGGATTAATCCTGGAGACGATATTATAGTTGAAACTAGGCGAGGTAAAATTATTGTCAGAGCTAGAGCAGACTCCGGAGTCCCAAGTGGAGTAATATTTGTTCCATTTGCTTATGCTGAATCTCCAGCAAATATGCTTACTAATCCAGTATTGGATCCATTCGGAAAAATTCCCGAGTTTAAATTCTGTGCGGCTAGAGTAGAGCTAGCAGAAATGGCTGCTGCCGAATAAACCAAGTACTAACTAAAAAAATTCTTGCTTAAGTATTCTCTCGGCTTCAACTAAGTCGTTAGGTGAATTTATATTCAAAAACGGATCACTAGTCCCATTTATAGGATCGAATTCAGCAACCCCTAACTTCATTTTCTCTGTAAATATATCAATCTTCCTAATATCATCTTCTAGTAATTTTCTTCGCATTTCCATTCTAGATGCAACAGGCCACAACCCAATCACTGGGTGCCGCCTACCTAAGGAAGCAACACATGCTGCAATATCCCCATTTGAAGGGAATTGAGTTTGATCTAGGTCAAAACAATTTTTTCCTGCAGCAATTTCTGCAGCTAAAAAAAGACGTTTTACTAAATCTGATGGCAAAAAAGGAGCATCGGTAGGAATGCTGACAATCCATTCAATATTAGGGGCTCTAGAACTTACCCAATCTAAACCGGTCAATATTCCCGCTAATGGGCCCAACTGACCACTCACGACATCTGGAACAACTTCAAGCCCAAACTCAGAAAACCTTTTAGGATCTCCATTAGCATTGATGATCATACAGTCGACTTGTGGCCTAATTCGGTTAATTACATGCGATAGCAAAGCCTTATTTGCAAGCTTTTGTAAGCATTTATCGCCGCCCCCCATCCTACGAGATTGGCCCCCAGCTAACAAAACAGCAACAATCTTTATCTTTATCTTTTTCTCTGTCATAAGATATTCCGGATTAAAAATACCGCGATAAATCTAAGTTAAATTCATTTATAACTTAATTTCTTGATTCACGATTTTTCCTTGCTACAGTGCGTGCATCTACATCAAAAATAATTCTTTCAGCTCCTGACAAAGCTATAAATTTAGAACCTTTTGCACGTCCTATTAATGTCAGTCCAGCTCTACGAGCAAGTTCTACGCCCCATGCAGAAAAACCAGATCTAGATATCACTATAGGAATCTGCATTTGCACTGCCTTTATGACCATTTCGCTTGTCAAGCGGCCGGTAGTATAGAACAACTTACCCTCTGGTTGAATACTCTCACAAAACATATAACCAGCAATCTTATCTATAGCATTATGCCGCCCAACATCTTCCATATAAATTATTGGGATATCTTGCTCACATAAGACACATCCATGGATTGCTCCGGCCTTCAAATAAAGGCTAGGGCGTTGATTAATTTTTTTGCTCAAAGTATAAATCCAACTTGTTTTAACTACAGAATTATTGTCTAAAATTATCTTATCGAATTTCTCCATAAGATCTCCAAACATCGTTCCTTGAGCACATCCAGAGGTTAATGTCTTACGTCGGAGCAATAACTCATGATTAGTAGACTCTGATGTACGTACAACTACAGTTTCTACATCTGAATCATAGTCTACTCCTGTTATAGAATCCTTAACTGATAGCATCCCTTGATTAATTAAGTAACCAATAGCTAGCTGCTCAGGACGATCACGAATAGTCATTACTGTGACTATTTCTTGACTATTGAGGTAAATCGTTAATGGCTTTTCTTCAACCACAGGTAAAGATATTTCATTTCCAGACTCATCTATACCTTCTATTTCTCGGGTTAATTCGAGATTTTCAGGTTCTGGAGATACCTTAAACTGTTGCATTACAATGCCTATCTAGCCTCTATATTTAGAAACGTAGCAAATTTTGAGGTAACTACATAGTACTTACGCAATAATTGCCATCCAGCAATATCAAATGCTAATTTATACTATGATTAGATATTGCAAGTTGATATTTATAACAACATTAAATTCTCAACAAATGCATAGTCATTATATAAGAATGGTAGTAATTTGAAAATTTACAATAGCTTACAGTATTAGTTATACTTCATGAATATATAAAAATATCTGGTAAAAATATGCTTATTGATCCATTTGGCAGAAAGGTTGATTACCTCCGTATATCGGTGACAGACCGATGCGATTTCAGATGCTTTTATTGTATGTCAGAGAATATGAAATTCTTGCCAAAAAAAGATCTGCTATCATTAGAAGAGCTGGAAAGAATATGTGATGCTTTTATTAATCTAGGAGTAAAAAAAATCCGAATTACTGGAGGTGAGCCCCTTGTCCGTCGAGATATAATGAATCTCTTTACTAAATTAGGGCGCTATCTAGATAATAATGAACTTGACGAGCTCACACTTACTACGAATGGCAGCCAACTCAAGCGTTATGCAAGCGACCTTGTTTCTATAGGCGTTAAAAGAATAAATATCTCTCTGGATACCTTAGATAAAGAGAAGTTCAATAATATAACTCGGTGGGGACACCTAGACAATGTTCTTGCTGGAATAGATGCAGCAAGAAATGCAGGCCTTAAAATAAAAATAAATACTGTAGCCCTTAAGGGTATAAATGAAGATGAATTTGTAGACCTAATCAATTGGTGTGGAAAAAACGATATGGATATTACCTTTATAGAAACCATGCCACTTGGAGATATCGATACAGATCGAACTAATAATTATTTACCTCTATCTCTAGTACGCACACGTTTAAAACGACACTTCACACTTAAAAAAACAGATTATAACACTGGCGGACCTGCAAGATATATGACTGTCAATGAGACTAATCAAAAAATAGGGTTTATAACACCGCTTACACATAATTTTTGTGAATCCTGTAATCGTGTGAGATTAACGTGTACAGGAACCCTATATATGTGCTTAGGCCAGGAAGATAATATCGACCTTCGCATACCACTACGTCAAAGTGAGAGTAATACATTTCTTATTGAGGCAATACATAAAGGAATATCAAAGAAACCGAAGGGACACGACTTCATAATTGATCGTATCTCTGAATTACCGGCCGTATCACGCCACATGAGCACAACAGGCGGCTAAAAAATATAAAAATGGATTAATAAATATTAATTAGCTGTATTCAGATGTAATACCATCTAATTTAAAAATTCACCGTAATTCTGGCAAACTTTAATTTTCGATTGTAGGGGCTAAATAATGCTTATACCAAATATATCAGTAGTAGCATCAGATTCAGAACCAGCACAATTAGCGCTGTCTGAATTAATGGAACGCTACACTACTGTCGACCCAGAAGAGGCAGATATAATAGTAGCCTTAGGAGGAGATGGTTTTATGCTAGAAGCCCAACATAGGTTTATGGAACTCAAAAAACCTATATATGGAATGAATAGAGGGGGTATTGGCTTTCTCATGAATGAGTTTTCGTTAGATAATCTTCTTACAAGATTAACTGAAGCAGAGTGTGCTAAATTACATCCACTATTTATGCGGGCACAAACGATTCACGGATCAACACATGAAGCACTTGCAATTAATGAAGTTTCTCTGCTTAGACAAACAAGACAAGCAGGTAAAATAGAGATACATGTTGACGGTGTTTCACGAGTTAATGAGTTAGTATGCGACGGGGTGTTAATTTCTACTCCTGCAGGTAGCACTGCTTATAATCTTTCTGCACACGGTCCAATTATACCCCTTGGGGCAAACGTCCTGGCACTAACTCCAATTAGCGCTTTTCGTCCCCGCCGCTGGAAAGGAGCCCTCTTACCGAGCGGTGCAACAATTACTTTTTGCGTGATCGAAGAACATAAGCGACCAATTAGTGCAGTAGCAGACTATACAGAAGTCCGCGATGTCAAATCTGTTGAAGTATCTGAAGACCAAAATACTACTATTAGAATACTCTTTGATTCAGAACGAAACCTGGAAGAGCGCATTCTAAATGAGCAATTTTTGCCATAATAGGTTTCGTTTTTTTAGCTACTTTAACGGCTATATATTATTACCAAGGTCTCTCTAGTGATTTATAAACTCTTTATAAAAAAAATAGACTGTTTCAAAATCACCCTAGATCACGCACCGAAACTCCTGCTCGCTCTTATAATTGGCACTTCTGGAGGAGCAATATTTTTTGTTTCTAATTTACCACTACCATGGATGCTTGGCTCAATGACAGCCGCTACCATAGCATCTATTTCTGGAGCCCCCATTAAAGTGCCACCTATATTCCGAAATTGTATGGTTGCTATATTGGGCGTATTGTTAGGCACACAATTTACCCCCGGTATATTTTCAGATATTTCTAACTGGTATGCAGGAATTATAGGCGTAATAATCTCGATAATTATTATGATGTTTATTGGAATTATTATACTTCGATATATAGGAAAATATGATTCTGTAACCGCCTTTTTTTCTGCAATACCTGGCGGATTAAGTGAAATGATATTAGTTGGGAATACTTTCGGTGGGGATGATAAAAAAATCGCAATCTCTCACGCAGCAAGAGTATTAACAGCAGTATTTCTAATAGCTTTTTATTTTCGATTATTTGAAAGCTATGAGCCAACGGCTAACTCTATTTTAACCCAAAATGATTTTAATTTATCAGGAATATTAATATTAATTGGCTGTGCATTTATTGGATATCCCTTTGCCACTATACTCCGTATACCAGCATCGCAATTAGTTGGGCCTCTTGTGCTAAGCGCAGGCTTTTCCCTGACAGGTTTAGTAAATACTGCACTTCCAGAAGAACTAGTAATGATATCACAAATCATTCTTGGAGCCGCAATTGGCGCTCGTTTTGCAGGATCTGCGCTTTACATTCTTATCAAGCCGTTACTTTTATCTGTACTAGTTGGAATTATTATGGTTTCTTGCGCCGGCCTAATCGCATTTATACTTGGAAAAATTATTGGCGCCCCTAGCTCAATCTTATTTTTAGCTTTGGCACCAGGAGGTTTGGCTGAAATGAGCATCATTGCACTATCTATGAATGCTGATTCAGCATTTGTATCATCTCACCATGTATTAAGAATAGCGATTCTCGTTATAGTTGCTCCAATAATTTTTCGTTGTTTCAGTTCTTATAAAAAATTCAAAAATAAATAATTAATTAATTTATAGGTTTGATCCTTAATGAAATATTTTTTGAGGCACAAGTTCAACGTCACCAACCAAACCAGATCTTTCTCTCCATATTTTAAGGGCCCCCCTTGTCTCTGGCCCTACAATTCCGTCCACTGGGCCTAATTTAAACCCTAAGTTTTTTAATTTCTGTTGTAATTTCTTAATTTGCTTAGTGCTAAGGGTGACCAAACGAAAACTGTAGATCTTTGATTCATTAGAGAGCCTTTCGCTCAAAAATGACCCTGTTTTACTCTGTTTTTTGATGGATCTAATTTCTATTGGTGATAAATTTTTGCTTATAGATTCAATACCCCTCAAGGCATTATACTTTATATCATTGTTAGAGTTATTAGATGCAGCTAAAAGCCATTTGAGAGACTCTGAAACATTTTTTTTCGACAAAATTATGGCTAAATTTATCTGTGCTTCTGCTAATCCTAATTTCGCAGCTTTATAATATAATAGTTCTGCCCTATTTAAATCCTTTTGGACTCCTAATCCTTTTTCATAAATCAATCCTAAATTAAAATGAGCGATTGCATCATCGTGCGTTGTTCGTTTCTTCCAAATCTCTATAGCCTCAGAAAAATCACCATCCTCATAAGCTATAATAGCTTCATCATATCCAGCGTAAACGAATTTCCCGGCACCCCCTAGAATCAATATGAGAAAGAAAAATAAATATATATAAGTTTGCATGAATACCATTCTACACATTTTTCCCAGTTATCCCAAACAGTTATGCTGATTATAATATACCCAATTCTAAATATAAAAAAATATATAGTAAAAATATTTAATAAATGGATTTCCAAACTTGCCTATAGAGTATGTTATCTATCTAATTAAACTATTGCTTATTGGGGGGAGAATAAGTTTCACATAATAGTGTTGACTTAGTCTTAGTTTATAATGACAAGAGAAATTTTTTACTCAGCATGCCCACATGACTGCCCTTCAACTTGTGCACTTGAAGTAGAAAAACTAGATGAATCAAAAATTGGTCGATTAAGAGGCGCTAAAAATAACACCTATACAGATGGAATTATTTGCGCAAAAGTCGCGAGATATTCTGAAAGAGTACATAGTCCTGCAAGGCTAAAAACACCCCTTCAAAGAGTTGGAGATAAAGGACAAGGCGAGTTTAGGCCAATATCCTGGGCCGCAGCACTTGATGAGGTAGCAAACGCTTTTACCCATACAGCTGAAAATTATGGTTCAGAATCGATTTGGCCCTACTATTATGCTGGTACAATGGGGCTCTTACAGCGTGATGGTATAAACAGATTAAGACATGCACTTAAATATTCAGGTCAATCAACGACTATATGTACAAGTTTAGCTGATGCTGGGTGGGTCGCTGGAACGGGCACCTTTATAGGATCAGACCCAAGAGAAATTGCAGATTCAGATTTAATAGTAATGTGGGGGGGCAACCCAGCGTCAACTCAAGTTAATGTAATGAATCATATCATTAAGGCACGTAAAGAACGTGGAGCTAAGTTGGTTGTTGTGGATCCTTATGAAACCCGAACTGCTAAAGTTTCAGATATTCACCTAGCCTTAAAACCCGGCACAGACGCCGCCCTAGCATGCGCAGTGATGCATATATTATTCAGGGACGGTTATGCAGATAAAGAATATTTGGAAAGCTACACAGACTACCCTTCAGAACTTAGGGAGCACTTGAAGTCTAGAGGTCCTCAGTGGGCATCCGGTATAACCGGATTAAGTAATACTGAAATTGAATCATTTGCCCATTTATATGGGAAACATAAACGAAGCTACCTAAGGCTTGGATATGGATTTACAAGATCTCGTAACGGAGCATTCAATATGCATGCGGTATCTTGCTTGCCTGCAGTTACTGGCGCATGGAAGTATAGAGGCGGTGGCGCACTTTACTCTAATAAGTCAATTTATAATTGGAATAAAACCCTTATTGAAGGTCTAGATGTTGTTGACCATGATATTCGATCTCTTGATATGTCCAGGATAGGTGAAGTTTTATCTGGTAATGTGCACGACCTATGCAATGGCCCCGAAGTAAAGGCAATGCTTATACAGAATACTAACCCAGCTGTAGTAGCTCCTGATTCTACAAAAGTGAATTATGGGTTAAAAAGAGAGGACTTGTTTGTTTGCGTACATGAACAATTTATGACTGATACCGCTAAATATGCAGATATAGTCCTACCTGCAACAACATTTCTAGAACACAATGATATATATCAAGGTGGAGGGCACTCACATATTTTGCTAGGGCCAAAGATAATAGAAGCACACGAACAGTCTAAAGAAAACCATTATGTAATCTGTGAACTAGGAAAGCGTCTAGGTGCCAAACACAAAGGGTTTAACATGTCTGCACTAGAAATAATTGATGAAACACTAGAGCTATCCGGGTGGCCAGGTGTTAACGAATTGAAAAAAACTGGCTGGTATGACTGTATGCCTGATTTTGATCAGGCACATCATATATTAGGATGGGCAACAAATAATAAAAAATTTCGTTTTAAAGCTAAATGGGAATCCAACCATTATGATCCCGAAATATTACCAAATATAAAGTTACCTGATTTTCCTGATCATTTTTCTATAATAGATGATAATGATGATATACATCCATTTCGACTGGTTACTGCTCCAGCCCACAATTTTTTGAACACTAGCTTTACAGAAACCTCAACCTCAACTTCAAAAGAATCGCAACCAACTGTTATACTTCACCCAGAAGATGCTTCTGAACTCGGACTATGCCCTGGAGATCTGGTAGAGGTTGGAAATAAGCAAGGGTCAATAAAGCTCCATGTAAAAATTTCAAGTAAAGGACAACAGAAATCTGTAGCTATAATTGAATCTATTTGGCCTAATAGCTATTTTCCTGATAGTCTTGGAGTTAACGTTCTTATTTCAGCAGATCCTGGATACCCTTGTGGTGGCGCGGTATTTCATGACACGGCAGTGTGGATAAGATCTATAAATTAGAAAAAAAATTTAACCTTACCACCATTACCCCCCCCTAAGGCTATACGATATAAGGCCTACAATCATTTCGACTTAGAATACAAGGTTTTTCAAAGAGTATTTGCTGTCTATAGCAAATATACTGCATAATAAGTACTTAGGGTTTTACAAACTTATCTATCACGGGGAGCTAATATAATGGCAAAAACGCTAATTAAAGATGTCAAAATATTTGACGGTAGCGGGAAAAAACCTGCTTCTGGAGAAGTTCTTATTCAAGGTAATATGATTGAAAAAGTCGCATCAGGTGGCAAAAAAATAAAGGAGCACGGAGTTAGAGTTGTTGAAGGCGGGGGACATACACTAATGCCTGGCCTAATTGAACCTCACGCTCATGTCACATACCCTGACTGCACTGACCTCGCAAGTGTTGGTCAAATTCCGCCAGAAGATCATATGGTTATCTCATTGAAAAATGCCAGAAGGATGCTTGATCAAGGGTTTACAGCTTGTTTTTCTGCAGCAGGAACTTCAAAGATACGACTAGACGTTGCTCTGAGAGATGCAATTAATGCAGGCCATTTTCCTGGCCCACGTATGAGGGCAGCCTCACCAGAAATTAGCTCGACTGGAGGCTTAGGCGACGAAAGACTTCTGCACCTTCATCAAGAGTCCATAGGACTAATAGTTGATGGGCCGGTTGAAATGAGAAAAGCGGTGAGACTTTGCTCTCGCGAAGGAGTTGATAATATAAAAATTAATATTTCTGGTGATCAATTTGCAAGAGGCGCAGGCATGGAGACTCTTTCATTCACCCAGGAGGAGGTTGCAGCCTGCGTTGAGACGGCTGCTGAAAGAGGACTGACTGTTGCTACCCACGCACGTTCAGATGAATCAATTCGTGTGGCGATGAAAAATAATATTAATGTCCTTTATCATGCAGATTTAATTACACCTGAGACCATTGATTTAATCGAAGCTCGAAAAAAACGTGTTTTTATGGCTCCAGCAGCTGGACTAATCTACACAACTATCTATGAAGCTAGTGACTGGGGAATAACAGAAGAAATGGCAGAAAGTCTCGAATTAAAACGTAAATTAGAAAGCTGCATGAAGGCATACACGGAACTGCGCAAAAGAGGAGTAAGAGTTATGCCCGGCGGTGATTACGGATTTGCCTGGAACCCAATTGGTACGAATGCACGCGATCTAGAACATTTTGTTAACTTATTTGGTTACAAAGAAACAGAGGTGCTGAGAGCGGCTACACAACTTGGTGGTGAATTAATGAATATGAATATTGGCTTAGTAAGAGTTGGGTATCTGGCCGACCTATTACTAGTTAAAGGTGACCCAACACGGGACGTATCAATTCTCCAGGACGCCGATAATCTCTTAATGATTATGAAAGATGGAGTATTCCACAAGGAACCTCAGACTAAAGAAATACAAAGGCAGAGTGAAGCGGCCTCAGCGGCTGCTGAATAAATAGACCAAATAAAATTTACATTTTAAGACATCTGGGTCAGGCAAAGAGCCTGGCCCAAATTCTTTAATACAACCTAAACTCACAAAATGAATGAGCTTTATGTTCGCTGGTGCCCGCGAGAGGACTTGAACCTCCACGACCATAAAGATCAACGGATTTTAAGTCCGTTGCGTCTACCAATTCCGCCACGCGGGCCTCAGCAATACCCAAAGCTTTATAGACTATTTTCTAAGAGCGCTACCCTGAAATAAAAAAGCTTCAGTAGGACTCTCATAAACGTAGAAAATTTTGTAATTCATAACAATATTAAGGCACATTTTAAAACGAATCGTCCTTAGCCAGAACAGCGGATTCGGGACAAATTTTGAGATTTTTTATGAAATTAGGCAAAAAAAAGGCGATATTTTTGATGATTTTTTTGAAATTAATTCACATATACTTAATTGGGTATATTTTTCATATTTTTCAATTACTTATATGCCTATATTTTATGCAAATATCCATGACAAAAAGGACAAAAAACGATTATTTTTACAGAATACGTTGCACAAGCCATCGAATTACGACAGCTTTCGCAACGTTAAATTAGATTTTTACGGTGCAACAAGGAGGCTTTAAATGCCTGATGTACTTGATACAGTTAAAAAATGGGTAGGCCAGCTTATTGAAGTTGGTTTATTACTAGTCGCGGTAGCGATTGTTGCCCAAATATTGTTTGGCAGGGACGTTGCGTTCCTACCAGGTGATGTTGTTGGTAACATTATACGTCTTGTTGATAGCCTCGGTGATAATGGCCTTGTCGGTATTATCGCTGTTGGTGTCGTCATCTGGTTATTCTGGAGACGTCGTCTATCCTAGACGGATAAAAACAGTTATTTATGGAAAAGGGGGCAAGATGCCCCCTTTTCTTATTTGGTCCCCTCATCGGCATTTTAGCTCTTATCAATAACTTCCTAAGATAAATACTGTTCAACATC
>CEUL01019236.1_pt1 | contig 18389 bp, 19 predicted proteins | sample 427021 | NCBI WGS metagenome assembly CEUL01 (sample SAMEA2622800, study PRJEB7988) | marine metagenome | isolation source: saline water (ENVO:00002010), including | reverse complement strand
TATTATCATCCTGATTATTAATAAAATCCCACGCAGCTTTTTCTGCAATTGTTTTACTTTTTTGATAAGGTGTAACGTATTTGCTGTTTATATCTGTCCACGTGGTATGATCACTCGTACCAGACTTCATATGTGAATTCACAGCAGCGACTGATGAAGTTACAACAATTCTTTTTATCCCAGCTTTTTTTGCTGCTTTTAATGCCCGAAGTGTACCTTCTTTAGCTGGTCTAATTAGTTCATTTTCATCCTTTGGATCTTCTATGACAAAAGGGGAAGCAACATGCATGACAAAATCACAATCCCACATTGCATCTTCCCAACCAGCATCTTCTAATAAATCCAGTTTACAAAATTCTAGGTTACTATCTTCAACTTCTGTTTTGATTGCATCTCTTACTTCTTCTTCTCTATTCATGCTCCGAATCGAACCTTTTACAGCATACCCATTTTTGAGCAGTTCAATTATACAATGTTCAGCAATAAACCCAGAAGCACCAGTGACTAAAACTTTTTGCATTTAAATCTCCTATCTTATTGAAATCACTTAATAAAATCTTAATAATAAAATACTTGTATTGATCCTCTCAATAATTATGTATTAGAATACATATATTAATTAATACAAGAGGAATTTTTATCTATGGACTACCAACAAAGTAGAGCGCAAGCAACACCGGCAATTGATGCAGGTTTAAGAGACTACATGCTCAAAGTATATAACTACATGGCTTCAGGTTTAGCATTAACAGGATTAGTCGCATTAATGCTTTATCAGTCGGTTGGTGGAAGTGATATTGTTTTTGTTAATGGACAAATAGTTTTAAATACAATGAGTTCTTTAGGACAATCAATTTATACTGGCCCTATGGTATGGGTTATTGCTCTCGCTCCACTGGGAGTAGTTATGTATATGAGTTTCGGCATTCGTGGAATGTCCGCAGCTAGAGCACAAACAATGTTCTGGGTCTTTGCATTTTTAATGGGACTTTCTTTATCAAGTATTTTATTAACATACACAGGTACTAGTATTGCAAGGGTATTTTTTATTACAGCAACGACATTTGGAGCAATGAGCATTTATGGCTATACAACAAAACGTGATCTCACTGGAATGGGATCATTTTTATTTATGGGTCTAATTGGAATTATAATTGCTTCTATTGTAAATATATGGATTGGCAGTGAAAGAATGCATTGGATTATTTCAGTTCTTGGAGTATTAATTTTTGTCGGACTAACTGCCTATGATACCCAAAAAATAAAAAATATGTATACTGCATATGATAGTGGAGAAGTTGCTGCAAAAAAAGCAATCATGGGAGCTTTGACACTTTATTTAGATTTTATAAATCTATTTATTATGCTTTTAAGGCTTTTTGGCACAAGAAGGTAAGACAGCTAAACAATCTTAAGTTGAGAACTACTTAAAAAACTAATAACTTTTGTTAGGTCATTATCTTGTTTTAAGACGCGTCCTACAGAGTCTATTAGACGGTATTTTAATTTTGACTTTGTAGACTTAGTATTTTTTTCAATTTGCAAATATGCTTTTTCATATGAGCTTCTATAAAAAGAAAAAATAGCGTTGTTTACACAATGATCTATAGCGTAATCTTTCCAGATTCCTTGACTCACTTTTTTCCCATAAATAGCTAGTATTAGACCAAGTTCTGATCGATTAAATGAAGTATATGTTTTGAGGTTTTGTTGGTTGTAGGTTTTCAGATAATGAACCGCCATGTCATCTATTGTAATCTTGAATCTAATAAAAAAAAGCGGAAAACTAAGATTTTTTTAAGATAACATCATGCCCAAACCCTTGAAAAAACAAACTAAATGCCAATATAAATTTAAAATATTGTAGATATTCATATGCTAAAATCAGAAAAGTTAGAGTTTCAGACAGAAGTTAGTCAGCTTTTAAAGTTGATGATCAATTCTGTATATTCTGAAAAAGAAGTTTTCGTAAGAGAATTAGTTTCTAATGCTTCTGATGCATGTGATAAGTTGCGTTATTTAGCTACCACTAAAGAAAAGCTCATACAAGACGATCCTGATCTAAAAATTCAAATCCACATTAATAAAAAAGAAAATTCAATTTCCTTTGTTGATAATGGAATTGGTATGAATAAAAAAGACCTTATTGAAAATCTTGGAACCATTGCAAGATCAGGTACTGCACAATTCATCAAAGAAATGTCAGAATCAAAAACTAAAGATCTATCGCTTATCGGTCAGTTTGGTGTTGGTTTTTATTCGGCTTTTATGGTTGCTACAGCAACTCAAGTTACTACCCGTAAAGCTGGAGAAAATAAAATATGGATCTGGAAATCTGATGGAGAAAGTAATTTTACAATTGAAGAAATAGAAGATCTGAATTTATTAGAATCAAATAGAGGAACCAAAATTGATTTAACTTTGTCAAAAGAAAGTAAGAATTATTTAGATAAGATTAAAATTGAAGATATTATTCGTCGTTATTCAGATCATATTAGTATACCAATTTTTGTAACTGATGGATCTGAAAAAAAAGATGATACTCTTGAACCAGTAAATTCTGCTTCAGCAATTTGGACGAGACATAAAAATAAAATTACAAAAGAACAATACAAGGAATTTTATAATCATGTTGGACAAATGTTTGATGATCCATGGATGATCTCACATTATAAAGCTGAAGGAAAGATAGAATATACTGTTTTAAATTTTATTCCATCGACTAAACCTTTTGACCTTTATGATCCAGCAAGAGAAAACAGACTTAAACTTTATGTAAAGAAGGTTTTTATAACTGATAATTGTCCTGAATTAATCCCTCCATGCTTGAGGTTCCTAAGAGGCATAATTGATTCAGAAGACTTGCCACTTAACATAAGTAGGGAAATGCTCCAAAACAATCCTGTTGTTACAAAAATAAAAAATGCTCTTGTGAAAAGGACAATTTCAGATCTTAAAAAGAAATTAACTGCAGATAGGCAGTCTTACGAAGAATTTTGGAACAATTTTGGACCAGTGCTGAAAGAGGGAATTTATGAAGATTTTGAAAGAAAAAACACCCTTTTAGAGATTGCCTTATTTAAAAATTTGAAGTCTGACAAATTAATTTCTCTGGATGAATATATTGAAACAATGTCTAAAAAACAAAAAAACATTTATTTCATTACAGGTGATAGTTACGAAAACATTGTTAATAGCCCAATTATTGAGGGATATAAATCAAGAGATATTAATGTTCTTATTTTAGATGATCCTGTAGATAGCTTTTGGACATCTGCAACTCCAAGTTTTAAGGAAAAAGATTTTAAATCTGTAACAAGAGGAGCTGATGACCTTGAAAGTATGGGTGGTAAGAAGAAGGATGATAAAGATAAAAAAGAAGACAAGTCGGCAGATCCATTAATTATTTTACTTAAAGAAAAGCTAAAGGATAAAGTTAAAGATGTAAGAACTTCTTCTCGACTTACAGATAGCCCTGCTTGTCTCGTTTCTGATGAGAGTGCAATGGATCCTCAGCTTGAGAAAATATTACAACAACACAATCAGTTAAACCAAGGTGTATCTCTAAAAATAATGGAAATAAACCCAGATCATAAGTTGATTAAGAAATTAACTAAAATGTCCAAGAATAAAGATTCGCTTGGTAAAGTTGAAGATGTAGCTCTATTACTTTATGAACAATCTAGAATTGTTGAAGGTGATAAACCATCAGACCCTATAGCATTTTCTAAAAAATTAATTGAAACATTAACTGCATCAGTAGATTCCTGATAAATTTTGATTGTTTTTTCTTTTAATTTACTAGACTATATTATTGTTAATTGAGGTTAATTTTATGATTAGGACTATTCTATTTTCAGCATATATTTTTATTACATCAATAGTTGTTGTTTCGGCTCAACAATTTAGTTTGGATGATACTTATGAATCTACAATTAAAGATGCTTATGGGATAACTGATGTTCCACTTCCTCCAGGAAAATGGAAAATATTTGATCTAGAAGTAGTTGGTACAGTCGATACAGGAGATTTTTTTGTTTATGCATCATTTATGCCAGCCAATATTAGTGACCAAGAGAGAAGATACAATGATACTGTGAACATTAATCTTTTTGGTTCTTCTTCTGAAGAAACTGATTATCGTAAATCATATTTTATATGTGATCAGAATTGGTTTGCGGGGTCTGATATTATGAAAATTGATAAGAGGCCAGATGGAACATTTGAAGAAAAATGCGGAGTTAATTTGGCCGATCCGTCTGTGAACGTGGGTCAAGTATTTGGAAATACTGCAATGAATTATCAATATACTTTATGCGAAGAATCATGTGTTGAGTTATTTTATAGTTTTGAAGGAGATAATTATAAGCATGACAGAGAAAATTTTATAGAAATTGGAAACAAAATTTTTTCAAATGTTGAAAATGCAATTGCAGGACAATCAAATTCCTTATCCTTTATTTCAGACTATAAAAACTAAATCTTTTAAGAATTAACTAGGTTTTTTAAAACGTATTGGAGTATACCTCCATTTTCAAGATAAGTAATTTCGTTCGATGTATTTACTAGGAGCTTAATTTTTGTGCTAATGTTTTTACCATTAGCATAATGAATCTTTAGATCGAGTTCTTTTCCTGGGTGTATATTTTTTTCTAAACCTGTAATTGATATTTTTTCTGAGCCTGTAAGCTTTAGACTTTTTCTATTTTCATTTTTTTTAAACTGACATGGTAGTACTCCCATACCAATTAGGTTAGATCTATGAATACGTTCAAAACTTTCAGCTATTACGGCTTTTACGCCTAGTAAACTTGTTCCTTTTGCAGCCCAGTCTCGAGAAGATCCCATTCCATAATCCTTACCTGCAAAAATTACCAGCGGCACTCCTGATTTTTGATAATCTATTGCTGCATCATAAATAGTTTTTTGTTTTTTTGATGGATAGCAGATCGTGTATCCTCCTTCAATTCCATTAACCATTTCATTCTTAATTCTGATATTGGAAAAAGTACCCCGCATCATGATTTCATGATTACCTCTACGTGAACCAAAGGAATTGAAATCAGTTTCCTTTACATTATTCTTTTTTAAATAAAGGCCTGCAGGGCCATCACTCTTAATAGATCCGGCAGGACTAATATGGTCGGTTGTTACGGAATCTCCAAATATTCCTAATATGTGGGCAATTTTAATATTTTTTATATTATCTGTATTTGGATCAAGGTTTTCAAAGAAGGGCGGATGTTGAACATAGGTAGATTTATTGTTCCACTTATAAGTCAACCCTTTAGGAGATTTAATTGATTGCCACTTTTTATCTCCTTTAAAAACATTTTTATATCTAGCGCTATACAGTTTAGAGTTGATAGTTGAATCAATAACTTTTTTAATTTCATTAGAACTAGGCCATATATCTTTTAAATAAATATCTTTTCCTTTTTTGTTTTTTCCAATTGGTTCTTTTGCAAGATTGATTTTTGTTGTTCCTGCAATTGCATAAGCTACAACAAGGGGAGGTGAGGCTAAATAATTAGCTTTCACATGTGGATTAATTCTTCCCTCAAAATTTCTATTTCCTGATAAAACACCACTTACAATTAGATTATTTTTTTCAATAGCCGTTGATATATTGGTATCAAGAGGTCCAGAATTTCCAATACAGGTTGTGCAACCAAAACCAACTAGTTGGAATCCAAGTTTATTCAAATAAGTTTGTAGTCCCGATTTAGATAAATAATCCGTCACCACTTTTGACCCAGGAGCCAGTGAGGTTTTAACCCAAGGTTTTGTTTTTAATCCTAACTCAATTGCCTTTTTTGCTAAGATTCCTGCTCCAATCATCACAGATGGATTTGATGTATTAGTACAACTTGTAATTGCAGCAATTGCGACATGGCCATGATCTAAGGAGAATCCTTTTAATTTTATTTCATTATCTAAGTTGTCTTGTTTAAAATCTGATTGAAGGCTTTTTTTGAAGGAAGATGCCACATTTGAAAGCTGAATTTTATCTTGAGGTCTTTTTGGACCAGCTAAACTTGGAACAATTGATGATAAATTTAACTTAATTTTTGAAGTGAAAACTCTTTTGCCTTTTTTACAATCTTCCCAAATACCTTGTTCTTTTGCATATTTTTTAACAAGTTCAATGTTATCTTTTGACCTACCACTAACCTTTAAAAATCTTAATGTTTCATTGTCTATAGGAAAAAAACCACAGGTGGCTCCATATTCTGGCGCCATATTTGAAATAGTTGCTCTGTCTGGAGTTGAAAGTTCTTTTAAACCATTGCCATAAAATTCAACAAATTTTCCAACAACACCTTTTTTTCTAAGTATCTCTGTTATTGTAAGAACTAGATCAGTTGCAGTTGTTCCTTCTTTTAATTTTCCACTAATTTCAAAGCCAACTACTTCAGGGACAACCATTGATATAGGCTGACCCAACATCGCAGCTTCAGCCTCTATACCTCCTACGCCCCATCCAAGCACTGAAAGTCCGTTGATCATTGTTGTATGACTATCGGTTCCAACAACAGTATCTGGATAGGCTAGATTTATTTTTTTTCTGCCATCATTTTTTATTTCTGACCATACTGTTTGAGCTAAATATTCTAAATTAACTTGATGACATATTCCTGTACCAGGAGGAACAACTCTAAAGTTATTAAAGGATTTTTGTCCCCATCTTAAAAATTCATATCTCTCTATATTTCTTTTATATTCAAGATCTACATTTTTTTGAAATGCAGATTTATTTCCAAATTTATCAACCATGACAGAATGATCTATAACCAAATCAACTGGAGTTAATGGATTAATTTTATTTGGATTATCATTTAATTTATGCATTGCGGATCTCATTGATGCAAGGTCCACTACAGCAGGAACTCCTGTAAAATCCTGCATCAAGACTCGCGCAGGACTAAAATTTATTTCTCTTGATATTTTTTTATCAGATTTCCATTTTGAAAAAGATTGAATATCTTCTTTTAGGACCGTTTCTCCATTTTCATTACGAAGTAGGTTCTCAAGCAAAATTTTAATTGAAAATGGAAGACTTGAAATATTCTTGATTCCATTTTTTTCAGCAGCTTTTAGACTAAAAAATGTATATATTTTTTTGCCGATTTTGAATGTTTTTTTGCTTTTATAGCTATTATGCATAGAGGGTTTACTCGATGTATTAATAAGACTAATTTGATTAGCAATCAATTAAAAACTTTGATTATGGAAAAACTAACTATTAAGAATTTAGCTTGTAAGCGCGGATCTAACTTAGTTTTTGAGAAAATTTCATTTGAAATTAAGTCGGGCCAAACTTTTTTGATTAAAGGTAGTAATGGCTCTGGAAAAACGAGCTTGATAAGAACTATAGCAGGATTTATTAAACCGCATGAAGGTGAAATATTTTTTGATAATAGAAAAGGCAATGAACATATCCAATTCATTGGAGAAAAGAACGCATTAAAAGATAATCTTTCAGTTAAAAATAATATTATTCTATGGTCTTTGCTTTTTAATGCTTCAATAGATATAGATGATTTTCTTAAAATTTTTAAACTCAATAGTTTTATTAATCAAGATGTTGCAACATTAAGTGATGGGCAAAAAAAAAGATTGTCTTTATCAAGACTGTTTTTAGATAAGAAACCAGTCTGGCTACTTGATGAACCTTATGTTTTTCTAGATGAACAAAATACAATTGATTTAAACAATAAAATTTTAAAATTTAATCAAGAGGGTGGAATTGTAATTGTTACTTCCAATATAGAAATTGATTTTCCCTTTATTGAAAGAATAAGTTTATAATGTTTAGAAATTTAATTATTAGAGATTTAAAAATTGCTTTTTTTACCAGCACCAACTTTTTATTTACTGCCTCATTTTTTTTATTAATTCTAATTTTAATTCCATTTATTTTTGGATCCGAGATTGGTTTATTAAAAATTATGTTTAAAGGTTTAATTTGGATAGCATTAGTCCTATCTATTTTACTAACCCTTTCTAGGATATTTAACTCTGATTATGATGATGGTAATTTAGATATTATAATTCGATCTGTAAGTTCATTAGAATCAATTATTTGTGCTAAGTATATTGCATACTGGATAACAAATTGTTTACCCTTAGTCCTTTTCGTGCCAATTGTAGGTCAATTATTTAATCTTACTTTTCTTGAAACAGTCCCTCTTATGGTTAATCTTGGTATCGGCTCTATTGGAATGGTATTTATCGCAACTTGCATTAGCGCTTTAACCTTAGGAGCAAAAAGAACTACATTTTTAAAAGGAATTATAATTATTCCTCTTTATATTCCTTTTATCATATTTGGAGTAGATACTGATTCATGGCCAATTTTGATAGGCCTTTCAATGATTGCATTTGTTGTTTCAATGTATGCGTCTATTTATAGTCTGCGTCTTTATGGGGAATAGACTCAATAAATTCAAGATATATATTTTTTTATAATGAATTTAAAAATTTCAAATAGTCAAATCGAACACATAAAGGGAGCAAATTCATATTTAATTGGTTCTACCTTTTTAATTTTTATAGTTGGTTTGTATTTTTCTCTATTAGAATCTCCACCTGATTATATACAAGGCGATTCAATGCGGATTATGTATGTCCATGTGCCATCTGCTTGGTTGTCATTATTTTCTTATACTATCTTAGCAATTTCATGCATTGTCTGGTTTGTTACTAGGAATCCTATATTTAATTTGTTTGCAAAATCAATTGCACCGATTGGAGCTGCATTTACATTAATTGCTTTAGTAACGGGTAGTATATGGGGGAAGCCAACATGGGGAGTCTGGTGGGTTTGGGATGCAAGACTTACATCGATGCTTCTACTTTTCTTTCTCTACCTAGCATATATTTTACTTTGGCAATCAATTACTAATCAAGAAACTGCAGCCAAAATTTCAGCTGCATTAGGGATTATTGGTTTTATAAACATTCCTATTATAAAATTTTCTGTAGATTGGTGGAATACTTTGCATCAACCTGCAACTATTTCAAAATTATCTGCACCAAGCATTGATATTAATATGTTAATTCCTCTTCTTATAATGACCCTTGGTTATATGTGTTTTCTGATTACTGTGTTTCTTATTAAATTAAGGATAGAAATAATTGATCAAAAAATGGTTAGGTTAAGTGAAGTATGAGTGAGTTTATTTTAATGAATGGATATGGAACTTATATTTGGTCTGCATATGCATTTGCATTCATAATATTAGGCTATCTGTTTTTTATAAATTCTCTTAAACTCAATAAAAAACAAAAACAGCTAGATAAATTATTAAAGAAAAGTGACCAAAGCAGTTAAAAATAGATTAATTAAAATATTACTTAGCTTACTGATATTGATTGTAGCTGTTCTTATAATTATTCTTAATTTAAGGGACAATATTGTTTATTTTTATACTCCAACTGAGTTATTACAAATGGAAATTAGTGAAAAAAAAATAATGAGAGTTGGAGGTTTGGTCAAAAAAGATTCCATCAATAATGATGGATCACAAAATTTCTCTTTTATAATTACAGATAAGGTGAATGAAATTAATGTTATTTTCCAAGGTATTTTGCCGAACTTATTCGCTGAAGAAAAGGGCGTCGTTGTTGAAGGTTCTTATGTTCGGGAAACTTTATTCAGGGCTGATAAAGTTCTTGCTAAGCATGATGAAAACTATATGCCACCTGAAGTTATAAATGCATTAAAGGATGATGGTAAATGGCAGGGTCAATGAGTTTGACATTAAGCTTTGTAGCTACTTTCTCTCTTGCTATTTGTTTTGCTGTATCACTTTTCCAAATGCGTTATTTTTTCAGCAAATATGAATCAGTTATAGGAAACCATTTTTTACTATCAATGGTACAGCTTATTTCCTGTCTTTTTTCATTTTTAATTCTTATTTATGTTTTCTTAACTTCAAATTTTGATTTTCAAATAGTTTATTCTAATTCTCATACTGAAAAACCATTTTTATATAAACTTTCTGGCACATGGGGAAATCATGAAGGTAGTTTATTGATGTGGATTTTGATTTTAACTATATTCAATTTTTTTTATGCTATTAGTAATTCCTCAGATATTAAGTTAAGAAATAAAATAATAGCTAATCAAAGTTTTTTAATACTAGGGTTTCTCTCATTCTGCTTATTGATGTCGAGCCCTTTTATTTTATTGAAAGAAGATGTTTCGCAAGGCTTAGGACTAAATCCTATTTTGCAAGATCCTCTCTTAGCGATTCATCCTCCAATATTATATTTAGGCTATGTTGGTTTCTCTTTAGTATTTAGTTTTGCAATTGCGGGAATGTTAAATAATAAAGTTGATAAAGAATGGGCTTCAGCCTTAAAACCTTGGATTTTAATTGCTTGGATATTTTTAACACTTGGCATAGCTCTTGGATCTTTCTGGGCATATTATGAATTGGGATGGGGAGGTTTTTGGTTTTGGGACCCAGTAGAAAATGCGTCGTTAATGCCATGGCTTTCTGCTACAGCCCTATTACATTGTATTATCGTATTAGAAAAAAGAGATACCCTTCAGTCTTGGACAATATTACTTTCGATTTTAACGTTTTCATTAAGTTTAATCGGAACATTTTTGGTTAGATCAGGAATTTTAAACTCAGTTCATACTTTTGCTTCAGATCCGGGGAGAGGCTTATTTATCCTATTGTTTCTAGCTATTGTTCTACTTTTTTCATTTAGTCTTTTTGCTTCGAAAGGTTCAACAATGGAAAAGCCTAGTTCATTTGGAGTGATCAGCAGAGAGTCCGGCATACTCGTTAACAATTGGTTGTTATTAACAATTCTCTTTATTGTTTTTCTTGGCACAATATATCCTTTGTTTATTGATCTAATTTTAGAAAAAAGTTTAACCGTTGGCCCACAATATTATGTGATGACAATTGCACCTATTGTATTTTTGTTACTTATTTTTATGACGATTGCTCCATTAGTTGGTTGGGCTAAAGGTTCCATCAACCAGGTATTAGCTAAAATAAAATATTCATTAATCTTTAGTCTTACTTTAGCATTTGCGATTAGTTTATATTTTGATCTTTTCTCTATTACTCAAGTGATCATTTTATTTTTGAGTTTTTCTTTGATTGTTACAACTTTTTTTTCAGGTATTAAGTTTTCTAAAAATAATTTTTTTGTTAAGTCGATTTTAGGTAAAACTTTGTCACACGCAGGATTTGGCTTATTTATTTTATCAGTAATTGCAAATGCAACTTATTCGGAAGAAAAAATATATGATGCTAAAGTTAAGGATATCTTAGAGTTACAAAATCACCAATTTATGTTTGAGAAGGTAAATCAAGTTGAAGGAGAGAATTATAATTCAATTCAAGCGGTATTTAGCCTCCTAGAAGATAATAAGGCCGTTAAACAATTTACACCTGAAATTAGGTTTTATGATAATCCCCCAACCGTGACTTCTGAGACTAGTATAGTTCATGGCTTATTTAGTGACATGTATATTGTAATGAATGTTCCTCAATATCAAGATTCAATAAGTGTTAGAATTCATATAAAACCATTTATGAATTTTATTTGGCTTGGGGTATTTATGATTATTTTTGGAGGCTTGTTTTCTATAATTTATAGGTTTAAGAATCAATAAGATGAAAAATAGAATTATTTATTTTCTGCCCATTATAGTTACTGTATTTATTTGCTTATTTTTCTTTTTTTCACTAAGTAATGATACATCAAAATTATCTTCCCCTATCATTGGAAAAGAGGTGCCGGAATTTTCTCTAGTAAGTCTTTTTGAAAACAAAGAAAATTTTAATAGTTCAGTTCTTTACTCTAAAACCCCCAAAATAGTTAATATTTTTGCTTCTTGGTGTGTCCCATGTAGAGCTGAGCACGACGTGTTAATGCTTTTGTCAAAGCTTGAAGGAGTTGAAATATATGGAATCAATTATAAAGATGATCCAATTGAAGCAAAAAATTTTATTAATGAATTAGGAAATCCCTATGCCAATGTGGGCATCGATGAGCAAGGAAGAACAGGAATTGATTGGGGTGTTTATGGGATTCCTGAATCATTCATTATTCATAATGGCAAGGTCATTTATAAACATATTGGTCCAATTCATATTTCAGAACTCGATGATACTATCTTGCCGATTCTTAAGGATCTAAAATGAAAAGAATAGCTTTAATTATCATTTTTTTCATTACTACCTTTTATAATTTGGGAAACTTATTTTCTTCAACAGATTCAAGTAGAGAGCTAAATTTATTTAAAGAAATACGTTGTTTAGTTTGCCAGAGTCAGACAATTCATGAATCTAACTCTGAATTAGCTGAAGATATTAAGCTATTGATTAGAGAGCAAATTTCAGAAGGAAAAACTGATGATGAAATTAAGCAATTTCTAGTAGAAAAATATGGTGAATGGGTATTAATGACCCCAAGGTTTAATCAGTATACTTATCTGCTATGGGGAGCACCTTTGATAATATTCATTTTTGGTTTCTGGTTTCTTTCAAATAAAGTAAGAAGGTTGAAGGAAAATAAAGCATAATACTTATAAAAAACATTAATCTGACAAAATTTGAACACTTTCAAAGTATTTACTGATATAATAATTTAATTAAGAGGTAATAAAATGTTAAAAATTTTTGCGGGAACAATCATAGCTAATGTACTTATGATAATTTTTGTATCTGTTGCACTCGCTGGCGGATTTGAAGAAGATCCAGGTCCAGAAGAGTTGCCAGTTGAGCAAACTGAATCTGTTATAGACGAGCCCGCTGTTGAACCCGAACCCGCTGTTGAACCCGAACCCGCTGTTGAACCTGAAATAGCTGCAGATACTGGAATTGTAGATGCTTCAGGAAATATAGTCACTTGGTCACAAGGAAATGTTAGTTATGCTGGTGATGGTGGCGATATTTATGTAAGATACGGACTTTAAATAATATTCCTTTATTATGACAAGATATCTTTTAGTACTCATATTTTCATTCATATTTATGCCTTTAGTTTCAGCTGAAAATCAAAACAGTTGGTCTTTTTCTATGGGTCAGTTTGATGTTAATGATAGTAATGATTCTTCTGAAATTAGGCTTGAACGTCTTTCAGGTAAAAATATGTTTGGCGATATGGAATTAAAACCATTTGTAGGTTTTATGATGAATGGAGATGATGGTAAATATTTTTATTCTGGATTAAGAAAAAATTATTCTATTTCATCAAAGTGGATTTTTACTCCTAGCTTTGCCGCAGGATATTATGATCGAGATAGCAGTAAAGATCTTGGCCATAACATCGAGTTTAGAAGTCAAATTGAGTTTTCACGTGATATAGGTAATCGAAACAGAATAGGTTTTAATTTAAATCATATTTCTAATGCAAGTATAGGTGATACCAATCCAGGTGTTGAGAGTGCAACTATTTCAATAATTAGGCCTTTTTAATAACTTAGGATTAATTATTTTTCCAAAATATCTTTTGAGAATTTTTTTGATTCAAACTGAACCAGATCATTTATTTTTTCACCAACTCCGATTGCCACTATAGGTAACTTTGTTTTTTCAGCAATAGAGATCAAAGTTCCACCAGAAGCACTTGTGTCGTACTTGGTAAGAATTATACCTGAAATTTTTACAATTTTATCAAACTCTTCAACTTGTTTAAGTGCATTTTGACCTGTTGTAGCATCAATAGTTATTATTGTTTCATGGGGAAAATTATTATCAATTTTTTTTAAAACTCTATCTATTTTACCAAGTTGGTCCATCAGATCACTTCTAGTATGTAATCTTCCAGCGGTATCAATTATAATGACTTGATATTTTTTTAATTGCGATTCTTCTATTGATTTAAATACTATACTTGCTGGATCTGAACCTTCTTCTCCTGTTAAAATATCTGTATTAATTTTTTTTGACCACTCTTCTAACTGTTCTGAAGCAGCAGCTCTAAATGTATCAGCAGCAACAAGAAGAACTTTCTTACCTTCCTTAATGAAATTATTTGCAATTTTTGCAATAGTTGTAGTTTTCCCAGATCCATTTACCCCCATTACCATCAAGATTATAGGACATTGATCAGTGTTATATTCTATCCTTTTTTCACTTGGATTAAGGATTTCTGAGATTATTTCTTCAAGGGCAGACTGAATATCTCCAGGGGTAGAGTTTTCACTAAATTTTCTAGAGCTGAGTTTTTTTATTATTTCCTCTGCAGTAACAATATCTATATCAGATTTAATAAGTAACTCTTCGAATTCATCTAATGTCTCTTGATCAACCTTGCGGTTTGAAAAAATTTTGGAAATACTATCTTTAAAACCTTTAAGCAATTACTTTTCCTGTTAAGCCAAATTGGTTTTTTCCGGTTACAATCATGTTTAACATTTGTCCACTTGGATATTCTTTATTTAAGGACACCTTAGCAAAACTATCAGTCCTGCCTTTGTTGTTGCCTTCTACAATAACATTAATTTTTTTATTTTTTAGTTTTTCAAAATGTTCAGATAATTTCTTTTCCCCAAGATTTCTTAAAATTTTAGCTCTCTGTTTAATAATTTTTTTATCTACTTGGGGCATTCTTGCTGCAGGAGTTCCGGTTCGTGGTGAGAATGGAAATACATGTAAAAAAGTTAAGTCACATTCATGAACTATTTTAACTGTATTTAAAAACATTTCTTCAGTCTCGGTAGGAAATCCAGCAATTAGATCTGCACCAAATACTGTTTCTGGTCTCATCGATCTAATTTTATTTACAATTTTTATTGCATCTTCTCTAGAGTGACGACGTTTCATTCTCTTCAAGATCATGTTATCTCCTGATTGAAGTGATAAATGTATGTGGGGTAAAATTCTTTTTTCGTTTCCTAATAATTTTAAAATTTCATTATCCATTTCAGCAACATCTAAAGATGATAAACGTAATCTTTTCAGACTTGGAACTGATTTAAGTACTAGTTTGATTAGCTTTGCTAGATTTGATCTTTTATTTAGATCGTCGCCATAACTAGTGAGATCTACTCCTGTTAAGACAATTTCTTTGTAATTTCTTTCAACTAAAGTCTTAATTTGTTTTACAACTTCTTCAGGCTCAACACTTCTTGAATTACCTCTTCCGTAAGGGATAATGCAAAATGTGCATCTATGGTCACATCCATTTTGTATTTGTACAAATCCCCTGATCTTATTTTCAATTTTCTCTATTATCGGCGAGTAGGCTTTTTTTTCCTCAAAAATGTCACTAATCACATTTATATTTCTATTAGATGACAAAGCTAAATATGTTGAGTTATCTAATTTTTCTTTATTCCCTAGAATTGAATCAACTTCCTCCATTTTTTTGAATTCTTCAGAATGAATTTGTGCTGCACAGCCCGTTAACACAATCTTTTTATCGGGCTCATTTTTTTTGCTTTTCCTAATTTCATTTTTTAAGTCTGCAACTGCTTTATTAGTAACCGCACAACTATTTATGAAAGTAGTGTTTTGGATTGCATTTTCTTTTGCAAATTTTCTTATTACTTCAGATTCGTAGAAGTTAAGTCTGCATCCATATGTTTTAATATTATAACTCAAAATGACCCTCGAAACTTAATTCAGTTTTACCTGACATAATAATATTGCTTTCTGATTTATATGAAATGTCTAATTTACCTCCAGGAAGTTTAATTTCTACCTGATTATTAAAGTTTTTATATTTTACTGCTGTTGCTGTAACGGCACATGCCGCTGTTCCGCAAGCAAGAGTTTTTCCTGCGCCTCTTTCCCACACGTTAATAGAAATAGAGCTTTCAGAATCTATTTCAGCAATACTTACATTCACTTTTTCAGGAAAAAGTTCATCATTCTCAATTAAAGGTCCAAACTTATCAATTCCATATAATGCTATATCCTCTACAAAAAAAATAACATGAGGATTGCCTATATTTACAAAATATGGTTGATTGAGAGTTAAGCCATCTATTTCATATTTGATACTATCTGTGATCGGATTTTCTTTTAATGGAATCTCTTTCCAATCAAATTTTGGTTCTCCCATATCGATACTAATGATGTTTTCATCAACTCTTTTACAAAAAAGTTTTCTCTCTTTAGTATTTATTTCAATTTCATTAATTTTTTTTTCTTTCATGAGAAGATTAGCAATGCATCTAGACCCATTCCCACATGCATATACTTCTTCACCACTAGAGTTGTAAAATTCTATTAGCTCTTCATTTTCACTATTTCTATTGATAATGATTAACTGATCACAGCCAATACCCTTGTTTCTGTCACAAATATTTAAAATATCTTCTTTTGAAAAAGCACGTTTTTTACTTCTTTGGTCAAAGATTACAAAATCGTTGCCTAAGCCGTGCATTTTATAAAAATGTAAAGTTTCCATAATCTTCTTATAGTTAGTGGATCCTTAATATACCAGATATTTTGAGCGTCCAAATTCACCTTGACATAAATAGATTAACTGACTAATTTCCAACAGTTTTCCGCAATAAAGTAATTTTGCGGTGCCTCAAAATAAAGAGGTGTCGACATCAGTCAGCGAGTTTCGCCCACTGATGCACTTGTTGCTGGAAATTATGGAGATAAATATGTTTAACAATCTTGCTGATAGATTTGATTCTATTTTTAAAGCGCTTAAAAAAACAGGTTCAATTGATGAATCTGCTTTAGATAATTCTATGCGAGATATCAGGCGTGCTTTATTAGAAGCCGATGTTTCACTTCCAGTTGTGAAAGATTTTATTGACCAAGTTAAAAAAGAAGCACTTGGAAAAGAAGTTTTAAACTCAATAACTCCAGCTCAAATGATTATAAAAATAGTTAATGATGAACTAATCAAGATTCTGGGATCTGAATCATCTGAACTAAATACTAATGGTATTTCTCCTACAACATTTTTATTTGCTGGATTACAAGGATCTGGAAAGACAACAACTGTAGCTAAAATTGGTAGCCATCTAAAAAATAAATATAATAAAAATGTAATGCTGGTTTCATTAGATGTTAATCGTCCTGCAGCATTTGATCAGTTAAAAATTCTTTCTGAAAAAATTAATGTTCTTATTTTACCAAAAGTTGAAGATCAACTGCCTATAGATATTGTAAAAAGATCTTTTGAAGCAGCAAAGATACAAGAGGTAGATTGTATTCTTTACGATACAGCAGGTCGTACAAATATTGATGAACAATTAATGAATGAATTATCATCTCTAGAAAAAGAAATTAACCCACTTGAAACATTACTTGTCCTTGACAGTCTTACTGGACAAGAAGCCGTGAACGTTGCTGCAGACTTTTCTGAGAAAATAAAACTAACTGGTTCAATATTAACTCGTATAGATGGAGATTCTAGGGGTGGAGCTGCACTAAGCATGAAATTTACAACTGGTTGCCCAATTAAGTTTATGGGAACAGGCGAATTAATCGATGATCTAGAAATTTTTTATCCAGAGAGAATAGCTAATCGTATTCTTGGCATGGGAGATATAGTTACTCTTGTTGAGAAGGCATCTGAAACCATCGAGGAAGAAAATGCCACGAAAATGGCAGAAAAAATGCAAAAGGGTGAGTTCGACCTAGAAGATTTACTTTCTCAAATTCAACAGATGAAAAAAATGGGTGGTCTTTCAAGTATTATGAAATTTGTCCCAGGGCTAAAGAATTTAGAAGGTAAAATTTCTGAAAGTAGTCAATCTGAAGACTTAATTAAAAAACAAGAGGCTATTATTTTTTCGATGACAAAGTATGAAAGGCAAAAACCAAAAATTATTAATGGCTCAAGAAAAAAGAGAATTGCCGCAGGTTCAGGAACAGTTGTGTCTGATATTAATAAAATACTAAAACAACATAGGAAAATGTCAGACATGATGAAAAAAATATCAAAAAAAGGGATGGGGTCGTTAGATCCAAATATGCTTTCAGGACAGTTGGGACAAGGCATTCCAAATGATTTTCTAAAAAAATAAATTTTAACAAAAGGAGAGCTAGCATGGCATTAAAAATAAGATTATCAAGAGCAGGGTCAAAAAAAAGACCTGTATACAGAGTTGTTGTTACCGACTCAAGAAATCCAAGAGATGGGAGGTTTATTGAAAAGGTAGGAACCTATAATCCTTTACTAAAGAAAGATGATAAAAATAGAGTTCTGCTTGATGTAGATAAAATCAAGGAATGGATGTCTAAAGGTGCAAAACCATCAGATAGGATTGCAAGATTTTTAGGAGAAGCAGGGGTAATTCCAATGCCGGCTCAAAAAAATAATCCTCAAAAAGCTTTGCCTAAGAAAAAAGCTCAAGAACGTTTAGCTGCTGCTCAAGAAGCCAGTGCTTCAAAAGAAGAAGCTCCAGCAGAGGAAGCTAAAGAAGAAGCTCCAGCAGA
>CEUL01147401.1_pt1 | contig 18546 bp, 12 predicted proteins | sample 427021 | NCBI WGS metagenome assembly CEUL01 (sample SAMEA2622800, study PRJEB7988) | marine metagenome | isolation source: saline water (ENVO:00002010), including | reverse complement strand
CTTTGGAAAAAACCAAAGCGTATCTTAGAGTTGGCGCGGATTATTGTGGCACTACGTCCAGGCTATGGTCCAATTAATTTAGATGCGCTGCTCGCAGTGGACCCAACTGCCTCGGAGAGAATAATGACGGTGCAGATGCCGCTCATTGAGATTAGTGGTAAAGAATTACGCAGGCGTGCCACTCGTGGAGAATCAATAAAATATTTAGTTCCTGACCAGGTTGCACACTACATTGACGAGCACAGTCTTTATCGATAAGAGGAGAGAATTCGGCAGATGGATGGTGAAGCAGAACAAGCAAAAGCAAAAAAATTACTAAACTTAGCAGAAGATTTAGGAGCATTAAAATTTGGAGACTTTACTTTAGCATCCGGCCAAAAGAGCAAATATTATTTTGATGGTCGATTACTTACGCTTTCGCCCTTAGGTGCTAATTTAATAGGTGATTTATTGCTACCAGCAATGAGGAAATACGGAGTTTCAGCAATTGGAGGTCCGGCAGTGGGGGCTGTACCACTAGTTACTGCGATTGTTATGCAGAGTGGACTTGATGGCCTCAATCCAATTCCTGGATTTTTTGTTCGCAAAGAAGCAAAGGAACATGGCCTAGGAAACGTTATAGAGGGTCACATTCAAGGGCAAAATCCTGTTGCAATTGTAGACGACACCTGTTCTACCGCGGGCTCTTTGTACCTTGCAATCAAGGCTGTCGAGGATGCAGGTCATGAAGTTGCTGTTGTGGCAAGTATTCTAGATAGAGACCAAGGTGGCCGGGAACGACTATCTAACGATGGATACGTATTTCATACGATTTTCAGGGCGGATATTGAAGGCCAAATACAGTTAGCGAACAACGATGGTTAACCTTTAAACATCTAAGTTTTTAACTTGTCGGGCGTGCGCTTGAATCCATTCTTTGCGCGGTTGTACCAAATCGCCCATTAGTTCACTAAATGCTTTGTCCGCGTCAGGCTCATCTTTTACTTCAACTTGAAGTAATGTTCGCGAGGAGGGATTCATTGTAGTTTCCCATAGCTGATCTGGGTTCATTTCCCCGAGCCCTTTATATCGCTGCAAACCAATACCTTGACGTTCAGAGTTTCTCTCAAGTGTTTGCGCTAAGTCTTGCCATCTTACATCCTCTGCTATATCAGCATCTCGGCGAGAGATCTTATAGGTATGTCCATTAACCCAATCTGATAATGGCGGAAACAATTGCTGCGCCCTGTGTGCGGAAGCAGATTCTAGAACCCGAGGGATGTTGATGGTTCCATAACCAGGAAGCTCTAAAAGAAATTCATTTTTTTTCTTGTTGGCTATAGGCGTGCATTCAAATCCTTGCGCGGTAAGCCAGTTGGCAACAGCATTAAGAGTCTCTTCTCCATCAAATGCCAAGCGATAAGCGCCTTGTTGAGTTCCTTGCATAAAAGGTCCAATTAAATCAGGAGCTAAGCCGAGATTAAGCAAAGGTTGTGTCCAGCTTGAAAATTCTTTGAGCCTCAGAACAAGTTCTTGTAATTTTGCTCCAGACATTGAAACACTGCCATCGTTAGAGGAGACGGCAATTCTGCCAAATAGTTGTTTTGCTAGCCAGGCATCCTTGTCATTTTCTGAGTACTTATATTCTACGGCGCGACCTTTAGAGGTTCGATAAAGCGGAGGTTGGGCAATGTAAAGATGTCCAGAGTTAATTAATTCTGGCATATTGCGGAAGAAAAAGGTTAATAGCAGCGTTCGAATATGGGCTCCGTCAACATCTGCATCAGTCATTATTATGACTTTATGGTATCTTAGTTTAGCTAGATTAAAATCTTCTCCTAAGCCAGCCCCTAGTGCGGTAATAAGAGCACGTATTTCTTCATGTGCGAGCATTTTATCTGGACGAGCCTTCTCCACATTTAGGATTTTACCTCGTAGAGGTAAAATAGCCTGGTATTTTCGGTCACGTCCCATTTTGGCTGAGCCGCCTGCTGAGTCTCCTTCTACTACGTAAAGCTCAGACAACTCAGGGTTTCGCTCCGCACAATCTGCAAGCTTTCCGGGAAGGGAGCCCCCCTCCATGGCATTTTTGCGGATCACTAAATCTCTGGCTTTGCGTGCTGCCTCTCGTGCTCTTTGTGAAGTTAGGCACTTTTCTAAAATTCTTCGACCTTCATGTGGGTGTTCTTCCAAATAGAATTCGAGACCTTGAACAACACTTTGTTCTACGGCATTTTTGATCTCTGCGTTACCTAATTTACCTTTAGTCTGGCCCTCAAACTGGGGCTCTTCTAAACGCACACTAATTATTGCAGTTAATCCTTCGCGTGCATCGTCTCCGCTGAAATTAACAAAATCGTCTTTGAAAATTTTGCTTTTTTTCGCGTAGCTATTGATAGCTCTAGTTAAGCCTGTTCTGAAGCCAACAAGGTGGGTCCCTCCATCTGCGGTGTTAATGCAGTTTGCAAAAGTTAAGGTCGATTCATAAAAACCAGAATTGTATTGGAGGGCAATTTCTACTTTTGCTTTACTATTTTCTTTAGGAACACCCGTTTCAATATCAACCTCATAGTAAAAGGGTTCATCTTGCAATACTTCTCGATTTTGGTTTAATTGACGGACAAAACTAGCGATACCACCTTCGAAGTAGAAAGTTCTATCTGCCTCCGGGTGCGTTTCCGATACAAAGGAAATACGCACACCTTTGTTTAGGTAGGCCATTTCTCTGAAACGCTGGACAAGGACATCACGATCGTAATTAGTTGTTGTGAAGATTTCAGAATCTGCTTGAAATCGTACAAGCGTCCCTCGTTCATAGGGATCATCTGCAGAAAGAGGGCCCTCAGCTACTAAATCACCGATGGGAACGCCTCTAGTATATTCTTGGGAGTAAAGCTGTCGGTCCCTTCGAATTTCAACCCGCATGCTTTCAGCTAATGCATTTACTACGGAAGCTCCAACACCATGTAGTCCCCCAGATACCGAATAGGCTTGGCTATCAAATTTACCGCCAGCATGCAGTGTTGTCATTATGGTTTCAACCGCAGGCCGTCCGGTTTTCTCATGCTGATCAATGGGTATTCCTCTGCCATTATCTTGAACAGAGATTTCATTATTTGCATGTAAGGTGATTAAGATATGATCACAATAACCTGCCATTGCTTCATCAATAGAATTGTCAACAATTTCATAAACTAAATGGTGCAGGCCTCTGTGATCAGTTGAGCCAATGTACATACCAGGTCGCCGCCGCACTGCTTCAAGTCCTTCAAGGACTTGAATATCGCTAGCGCTATACTGATCCTCTTTTTTCTTTGGCATCCGAGACTCCTGTATGCGATTAACTGTAGAACTGCATATTATTAAATTTACAGAAAGAAAATAGACTTTATTTGTGCCATATTCTACTAAATATACGAGTGTAGGTCAAAGCAAATACTTAGATATTGTGTAATTTGATTATACTTGTGTACTTGACGGATAAATAGCAGCAACGCAAGATGCAGACATGGGATATCCGAAAGTATTTGCGATTGATGGAACAGTAGCATCGGGTAAATCGTCAGTAGGCCGAGCACTTGCAGTACTTTTAGGGTATAGGTTTGTTGATACAGGCCTGTTTTATCGTGCATTGGCATTTTGTGCTATTCAGAAAAAAATCGAATCTACAGATCAACTTGCGTTAATTGAAATGGCTCGTATCACGAAATTTTCATTGTCCCCTGATGGAGAGAAAATTTTTTTGGGAAATGATGATATAAGCGCAGAATTAAGAAGCCCTCAAGTGGAGAAAATCGTTTCGGCAATTGCAAAAATACCGGGGGTGCGGCAAGAGCTATTAGCCGTTCAAAGAGCTATTGCTAATGAAGGAAACGTGGTTATGGTGGGTCGTGATATTGGATCAAAAATCGTACCAGATGCTGCGAAAATTTTTTTAACCGCAACAATTGAGGAAAGAGCCCGCCGAAGATTTGTTGAACTTAAGGATAGGGGGTTTAGTGTTACTGAAGAAATGGTCAAAAAAGACGTTGTAGCAAGAGACAAGCAAGATGTGGAGCGAGAGGAAGATCCACTTATAGTTGCTGACGGGGCGATTGTTATATCCGCGACGGATATGAAAATTTCTGAAGTTACGGAACTAATTATTGAGAAATTTTCTAATTAATCTAGAGGGCTAATTTGGGATTTTTATATGGTTTGGGGCGTGCATTAACATTTATTTTCCTTCCAACCTTTGGTCAGGTTGAAGTCGTAGGGAAACAGCATATTCCTCGAAATGGAGGATTTATAATTGCGTCCAATCACCAGAGTATTGCCGATCCGCCTCTAATTGTTTTTGCATTTAATCGGCCCGTATTTTTTATGGCAAAAAAAGGATTGTTTAAAACACGGATAGTTTCATTTTTCTTGCGCGCATTGCATATGCATCCTGTTAACAGAACAGGCGTGGATATAGATGCAATTAAATGGGCTGAGGCTATTTTAGGAGCTGGCCGTGTGTTGCTAATATTTCCTGAAGGTACTAGAAGCCCATATCACTTAAAGGAGGGTAATGATGGTATAGCATATATTGTTTCCCGTACCAAGGTACCGGTCCTCCCTGTTGCAATTACTGGAACAGAAGAAATAAAAAATGTATTGAGGATCCCGTTTCATTTTAAAAAAATAAAAGTCAGTATTGGCGAACCCTTCCGTTTACCAGAAGAAACTTCTAACCGGACAAAACTCAAAGACAATACTGGATTAATTATGAGGAATATTGCAGCGCTCCTGCCTGCTAGTTATAGAGGGGCATATAAAAAGGAAAATGCTTAACAATTGCAGAATATATGACTTTTCTATCCAAATAAGACAACGCTAGACTGCATGAGGTGTAAGTGCTAGCATTTCCTGCCGTTAAGAACATCTAAAAATTCTTAACTATTACGCGTATGTGAAGCATAAAAATATCTAAAGGGAGCAACTGAATGACGACCTCTTCGGTCGGCAAGATGATTTACCGCCTGAGTGAAGGCGGTGCAAGCATGGTGCATCTTCTTGGTGGTAAAGGAGCACATGCGAGCGAAATGGCTAGAATAGGAATTCCTGTTCCGCCAGGGTTTGTCATAACCACCGCAACTTCTTTGGAATATTTCCGGCTAGATCACGAATTTCCTGCAGGCTTGTGGGAAGATATCGTTCAACACATTAGAGTTTTAGAAGAAGACACAGGGCGTAAATTTGGAGACCCTGAAATTCCACTAGTCGTTTCTGTTCGATCAGGCGCCCCGGTTTCAATGCCAGGCATGATGGATACCATTCTTAACATGGGAGTGGTCGATAGTACTGTAGCCGGCCTTGCACGTATGATGGGTAATGAGCGCCCGGCATTGGATGCTCAGCGACGACTAATTCAAGGATTTGGCGATGTTGTTTTAGGTGTTGCGAAGAGTCGCTTTGAGAGCACGCTGGAGAAGAAAAAAACAGAATTAGGAGTGGAATTCGATTATGAATTAACACCCGATGCGCTCAAAGAATTAATTAATGAATTTAAGGAAATAATTAAAGAAGATACAGGAGAGGACCTATCTTCAGATCCGTGGGAATTGCTTCGAGCTTCAGTGCAAGCGGTATTTGATTCTTGGAACAATCCTCGAGCTATCACCTATAGGGACTTTCAAGGTATCTCACATGATGTTGGCACTGCGTGCGTGATCATGGCTATGGTATTTGGGAATTTGGGAGAAGATAGCGGAACGGGTGTTCTTTTTTCTAGAAGCCCTGCGACTGGGGAGAAAACACTTTACGGAGAGTTCTTGCCCAATGCACAAGGTGAAGATGTGGTAGCAGGCATAAGGACTCCTTTTAGGATAGAGAGCCTACAGCAAACATGGCCGCAGATATTTCATGAAATAGAGGAAACTGCACGGACGCTTGAAGAGCACTATAAAGACGTTCAAGATATTGAATTTACGATTGAACGTGGCAAGCTTTACATTCTTCAGACTAGAGCAGCTAAAAGGACTGCTCCGGCGGCAGTCCGTATAGGCGTTGAATTAGTACATGAAGGAGTGATTTCGCGAGATCAGGCGCTCGGACGGATTGAAGCCTCCGAAGTATCTGCAGTCATGATGCCTCACTTTGATCCTAATGAAAAGAAAAATTCGATAAATCAAGGGAATTTACTTGCTGTGGGTGTAGGTGGTTCGCCTGGGGCCGCAGCGGGTGTGGCAGTTATGGATCCTGATAGGGCAGTGTCTTTAGCATTGACAGGAGAAACTGTTATTTTAGTTCGCCACGAGACCAACCCTGACGATGTTCATGGAATAATTAAGGCGGCAGGAGTACTTACTAGCAGAGGAGGAATGACTAGCCATGCTGCGGTAGTGACTAGAGGCCTTGGAAAGCCATGCGTGGTCGGGTGTGAGGAATTACATTTTGAGCAAGATGGTCGTTCTGCGACGGCGAGAGGGAAAACTATTCGAGAAGGAGACTTAATTAGTATTGATGGAGCCACAGGTGAAGTATTGATAGGTTCAGTTCCAACAATTGACCCTAGGCCTGAGGACTTACTAGAACTTAATGAACTATTAGGATGGGCTGATGAGGCGCGCCGTATGAGAGTATGGGCCAATGCAGACACTCCTGAAGACGCGATTATAGCTAGAGCTAATGGGGCAGAAGGTATAGGCCTTTGTAGAACGGAGCATATGTTTTTTGCAGAAGAAAGATTGCCCCATATACAAAGACTCTTAGCGATTGGGCCGGAAGCTTCGAGTTTAATCAACGAATTGTCTAGCCTTGAACAAGCATTGCACGACGCTCCTGCGTCGGAGCGTGCATCATTGCAGAAAAAAATTAACAATACTCAAGAAAGCATTGAAAAATCCTCAATTGTAAGTGAATTCCATGCGGAATTATCTAAATTGGAAAATTTTCAAACAGAAGATTTTTATGGGATATTCAAAGCAATGGAAGGTTTTCCTGTGGTCATAAGGTTGCTAGATGCTCCTCTCCATGAATTCTTGCCTAGTTATGAGTCTTTGCTGCATCAAGTATCCGATTTAAAACGAAGATTAGAAGGAGAAGGAAAAGCTTCGGATTGGGTTGCCAGAGGGAGGGCGCTTTTAGGTGAAGCTGCCAATGAGTTGATGACAATTGAAGCTGGAGAAAGAATAGTTGATTGGCTTGCAGAGCATGCTGACCACGTGGATGTGGTTAGTGAGAAAAAATTACTTCGGATGCTCAGCGAGAGAGAAGAGATGCTTGAGTTAGTTGAAAAATTGCACGAATCAAATCCGATGCTTGGTCACAGGGGCTGCAGAGTAGGCTTAACAATGCCAGAGATTTATGAGATGCAAGTTCGCGCGATTATTACAGCTGCGTGCAGGCTCGTGGAAGAAGGAGTGGTGGTCTCTCCTGAAATAATGATTCCTATCGTTTCACACGTTAATGAGCTTAAGTGGTTACGTCCGCGTCTTAGAAGCGTTGCAAGTGAAACACGTGAATCATTAGGTGTGAAAATGACCTATTTGTTCGGCACGATGATTGAAGTTCCTCGCGCAGCTCTTACTGCAGGGGAAATAGCTGAAGAAACTGAGTTCTTTTCATTTGGTTCTAATGATCTAACGCAAATGACATTTGCTTTTAGCCGGGATGATGCCGAGGGTAAATTTTTGAACCAGTATGTCGGGAAAGACATTCTTCCTAAAAACCCGTTCAACAGCCTCGATATTTCAGGAGTTGGGAAATTAATGTCCATGGCGATAGAGGCTGCCAGGAAGCTCCACCCCGATTTTTCTGTAGGGATTTGTGGTGAGCATGGAGGCGATCCTGCGAGCATCGCGTTCTGTAACGAACTGGGGCTAAATTATGTTAGTGCGTCGCCTTTTCGTGTTCCCGTTGCACGTCTTGCAGCTGCACAGAGTGCATTAGGGTTAATTTCTGCATCATAGATAGTATATAGTTGTGATATAATTCACAAAATAATTGACACACGAGTGACAATCTCCTAGGATCTTATAGCGCCGGGGCGACGCCCCGGTTTTCTTATTTGGTCAAATGTAATGGGGAGCTATGGCCACCAACAATAACGAAGAAGCACGACAGTACGTTCTTAAGAGTGCCCAGGAAAATGACGTTAAATTTATTCGTCTTTGGTTTACAGATATTCTGGGGAATTTAAAAGGATTTGCGATTACTGTTGCCGAACTTGAAGGAGCCATGCAAAAGGGCATGTCGTTTGATGGCTCAACGGTAGCTGGATTTGCTCGTCGTGACGAGAGCGATATGGTTGCAATGCCAGACCCTACTACGTTTTCTATTTTGCCCTGGAGGCCAAGGCAAAACGCTGTTGCTAGAATGTTCTGCGATATTCTCCGGCCTACAGGAGAGCCTTTTGAAGGGGATCCGCGAAACGTTTTAAGAATAGCTCTTCGACGAGCAGCCGATTTAGGATTTCAGTTCCAAGTAGGCCCCGAGTTAGAGCATTTTTATTTAAAATCGGCAGAAGAGCCAATTCCACTTGATCTTGGTGGATACTTTGATTTAACCACGCCACTGGATACCGCGTCTGATCTAAGAAGGGAAACTGTTCTCTCTTTAGAGGAGATGGGCATTCCTGTTGAATATAGCCATCATGAAGTGGCTAATAGCCAGCATGAAATAGATCTGCGCCATACGGATGCATTGACGATGGCTGATACCGTCATGACGTATCGACAAGTAGTAAAGGAAGTCGCGATGAGTCGTGGTGTCTATGCCACCTTTATGCCCAAGCCCTTTGAAGATCAGAATGGTAATGGCATGCATGTGAATATGTCGCTGTCGACAGGAGAAAAAAATATATTTTATGATGCTTCTGCAGAGTACAAACTTTCATTGGTTGCGCAACAATTTATTGCGGGGCTTTTGCGTCATGCACCAGAAATTGCATGTGTTTGTAATCAGTGGGTTAATTCGTATAAACGTTTAATTCCGGGGTTTGAAGCGCCTGCTTTTACAACATGGGCTCCGGTGAATAGGTCTGATTTAATAAGAGTACCTGCATATCGCCCGGGGAAAGAAAGCTCGGTTAGAATAGAGTTTCGTCAGCCAGATCCTGCCTGTAATCCGTATTTAGCATTCGCAGCAATGCTTACAGCTGGTATTGAAGGTGTTGTGAATAAGTATCCAGCTGTTCAGGCTGCGGATACTGATGTAAATGAAATGAGTGATGCAGAGCGCGAGAAGAAAGGGATAATGCCTCTTCCCGGGAGCCTGTATGAGGCACTAGAAATTGCAAAAACTAGTAAGATTTTACCCCTTGCTTTGGGGCAATATACGTATGAGTCCCTTCTCCAAAATAAGCGCATTGAATGGGATAGGTACAGATCGGCAGTTACTGATTACGAGCTTAAACGATATCTGCCAACATTGTAATTAGAGGGAGTGGGACCACGGAGTGTTTTTGTGAATTACCCTAAAGTAGAAAAAACATTATATTCACCCAAGTTCGAGCATGACGCTTGTGGTGTTGGTGTTGTCGCTAATATCGAAGGTGTTAAAAGCCGCGATGTTTTGGATAAAGCGCTTGAAACCGTTGTTAATGTTACGCATCGTGGTGCTGTTTTGGCTGACGCTAAAACTGGAGATGGGGCTGGAGTTTTAACACAAATACCGTCGGCTATTTTTGTTCCGGCTGCCCAGAAGTTTAATGTAAATGTGAAGAATGATGGAGATCTTGCAGTAGGCGTAATATTTCTTCCCCAAGGCAGAGAAACTGAATCTCGCAAGATAATAAATGAGGCGATTTTAAGTAGGGGTTTAAATGTAATTGGCTGGCGTGAAGTTCCAGTGGATGAGTCTATTTTGGGTGAGCAAGCATTAGCTACCCTACCTAAAATAGAGCATGTGCTGGTTTCTACTCCTCAAAAGAACGACAATCTTTGGTTCGAACGAAAATTATTCGTTGCAAGAAAAATTGCCGAAAGAGAGCTCTTGATCAATGAAAGTGATTGCTATATTGCCTCTTTATCCAGTCGTACGATTGTATACAAAGGGCTTTTGGTTGCACCGCAATTGCAAGAATTTTATCGCGATTTAGCAGATGAAAACTTCCGTACTTCAATAGCGCTATTACATCAACGTTATAGTACAAATACATTCCCAAATTGGGAGCTCTCGCAACCATTTCGGATGCTTGCACATAATGGGGAAATTAATACTCTGGAAGGAAATCGAGGGTGGATGCGCGCTCGTGAATTCGCCGAATCGATTTGGGGCTCTGAGGTCACAGAGCTTTTTCCCGTAATCCAAGAAGCCTTTAGCGATTCCGCAAGTTTGGACAATGCCTTGGAACTATTATCACTTTCAGGTAGAGATTTATTGCACTCTATGGCAATACTGATACCCGAGGCCTGGGAGAATATGCCTAATATGGACCCTATGGTACGTGCCTTTTATGAGTATAGTGCATGCCTTACGGAGCCATGGGACGGCCCTGCAGCGGTCTCGTTCACCGACGGGATTACTGCTGCCGCCGTGTTAGATCGTAATGGTCTTAGACCGGCCAGGTATAAAATAGACGAGGATAATAATTTTATTATGTCTTCGGAAGTAGGAGCTACCACAATTGATGACTCGAAGGTCATAGAGAAAGGTAGACTAGGACCAGGGGAAATGATTGCGGTTGATACCCTAAATAGTAAGGTTTTAAAAAATAAAGAGATAAAGAAAAAATTAGCTGAAGTACTGCCATTTGGGGATTGGGTACAAAAGAAAATGATTCCAATTGGTGACTTGAGAACAGAAAAGCCTCAAGATAGCTCAACAGTTGATTTACAAGCTATTCAAAAGAGTTTTGCGTATACCACGGAAGAATCGCACTTGATTCTTCGCCCGCTATACCTTGAAGGGGTTGAGCCTGTTGGGTCACTCGGAGATGATACTCCGCTATCTGTGTTAGCGACAAAACCACGATTGATTTACAGTTACTTCCGGCAAAGATTTGCTCAAGTCACGAACCCCCCAATCGATTCTTATCGTGAACATTTAGTTATGTCGTTGTTTACATATTTAGGAGCGCGGAAGTCATTACTTTCTGACTCTGAAGATCATGCAAGGCTTATTAGATTAGAGTCACCAATATTGACCAATGATCAATTGAGCGCAATTAAAGCGGATGAAAAATCATTAAGTAATATCACTCTTTCCACATTGTTTGAAGTGGGTTCTGGTTCAGATGGATTAAAAAAGGCTTTGGCTAATTTATGTGAAAACGCTGAGGATGCAATAGATCAAGGCGTAGAACTTTTAATATTAAGTGATAGAGGTGTCACTAACAAATATGCTGCAATTCCTATGCTGATCGCAATAGGTGCGGTACATCAGCATTTAATAGAGTCTAGAAAACGCCTACAGGCATCGTTAATTGCTGAAGTTGGTGATGCTAGGGAAATGCATCAGTTTGCACTATTGATAGGCTATGGTGCAAGCGCGATCAATCCGTATTTGGCATTTGAAACAATTAAAGAATTAATTGATCAGGGACATGATCAAGAAGTGGGCGAAAGTAAAGCTCTTGAGACCTACGTAAAGACGATTAATAAGCAGTTATTGAAAATAATGTCCAAGATGGGCATATCAACTATAACGGGATATCACGGAGCCCAGATTTTTGAGGCAATTGGTTTAGATCAAGAAGTAATAGACCAATGCTTTACGGGGACTACGTCTCCCGTTGGAGGAATTGGATTCAAAGAGATTGCGGATGAAAGCCTAAAATTACACCAATCTGGATTTGCTGCCGACGGGGAACTAAAGTTAGACGACTTTGGGTTTTATAGGTATCGGAGAAATGGTGAACCGCATGCATTTTCACCTATTAGCGTTCGCACGTTGCACAAATCTTTAGAAGAGAATGGAACAGGTCGTGATGGCTATAACAATTATTTGGAACAAATAGGCAATACTGACCCCATACAAATTCGAGACTTGCTTGATATTTCTCCCCAGGGAGCCCCCATTCCGCTAGAGGAGGTCGAGCCTGCTAAAGAAATCGTAAAGAGATTTAATGGTGGTTCAATGTCGTTTGGAGCACTAAGCATTGAGGCTCATGAAGCTATTGCCATTGCATTTAATCGAATCGGAAGTAAAAGCGGTAGCGGCGAAGGAGGGGAAGACCCTCGCAGGTTTCGAGAACTTCGAAATGGAGAACAAACCGGAAGCAAGATGAAGCAAATAGCATCTGGTCGCTTTGGGGTGACGCCCGAGTATTTGGCCATGGCTGAAGTTTTGGAAATTAAAATGGCGCAAGGGTCAAAACCTGGAGAGGGAGGCCAACTTCCAGGCCACAAGGTTACGGAGATAATAGCTCGTGCGCGGCAAACACAGCCAGGAGTACCTTTGATATCACCGCCACCTCATCATGATATTTATTCGATAGAAGATTTGAAGCAACTTATTTACGACCTGAAGATTGTAAATCCAAGAGCAACTGTTGCAGTAAAACTAGTTGCAGAAGCTGGGGTTGGTACAGTCGCTGCAGGAGTAGCTAAAGGTTATGCCGATTACGTATTGATCTCTGGTGCAGATGGAGGTACTGGAGCTTCTCCATGGATTTCAATTAAGTACACAGGTTCACCATGGGAGCTAGGCTTGGCGGAAACTAATCAAGTATTAGTAATGAACGATCTTCGAGGTAGAGTTACGCTTAGGACTGATGGGGGTTTTCGGCGAGGCCGAGATGTTGCTATTGCGGCACTCCTCGGAGCTGAGGAATTTGGCTTTGGGACACAAGCTATGGTTGCCGTTGGCTGCCAAGTCGCGCGTCAATGCCATCTAAATACTTGCCCAGTGGGCGTAGCGACACAGGACGAGGACCTGCGTAAGAAATTTTGGGGGACCCCTGAGATGCTCATAAAATATCTATTTTATGTGGCTGAAGAGTTACGTGAACTAATGTCTCAGCTTGGATTCCGCACCGTTGAAGAAATGGTGGGACGGTCGGATTTATTGGTACAAAAACAAATTCCCGGAAATGAAAAGGCGAATTCAGTTGATCTATCAAAAATGTTAGCTATTCCCGACCCGTCAGGGACTAAACCTAAGACAAAAAATATTGACCGTAACGATGATGAAGGCGATGAAGTGTTGGATGACATATTGATGACATCGGTTCAATCTGCAATAAACTTGAAAGAGCCTGTAAAAATCGAGCATGAGATTCGAAATATCCATCGAACTGTAGGAGCGCGTATCTCTGGTGAAATTGCGCGGATTCACGGAGATGAAGGCCTGCCTGAAAATAGTATTGAGATGAGACTTACTGGATCTGCGGGGCAAAGTTTCGGCGCTTTTCTAATTAATGGAGTGCATTTGCTTTTAGAAGGCGAGGCTAATGATTACGTCGGGAAAGGAATGCACGGTGGAGAATTAGTCATTAGGCCTGCTTCAAGTTCAAGATTCCATGCTCATGATAACGTGATTATAGGTAACACTGTGCTCTATGGAGCAACTGGAGGAATGATGTTCGCTTCCGGTAAGGCAGGAGAACGCTTTGCTGTGCGGAACTCGGGGGCGTGGACTGTAGTAGAAGGTGTTGGGGATCACGCATGCGAGTACATGACTGGTGGTGTTGTTGTAGTATTAGGCCCAACTGGTAGAAACCTAGGAGCCGGTATGTCCGGAGGGGTTAGTTATGTCTTAGATTTAAACGATGAAGTGAAAGATAATTTAAATCCTGAAATGGTGGGCGCTACAGATATTACCGATCCGGATGATGAAGAATTATTAAAGGCATTAATTGGGCGTCATGCGGAACGCACTTATAGTCAACGTGCTGAAGAAGTGCTAAATAATTGGGGCAGATATTTGCCAAAATTTCGAAAAATCACGCCACTTCCACATGTTGCTCCACCTTTGCCGAGAGAGCAACAGCGCGCAAAGCGAGATGCGCTTTTAAGAGCAAATAGTAAGCTGTAGATTGAAAGGGACGCTTCGTTTACTTTCTTGGGAACCAATATGACGGAATATGCTCCAACAATTGATCAGGTTCGTGAATTAGCCGAGAAAGGTTACAACCTTGTGCCTGTGTACAAAGAAGTTTTAGCCGACCTTGAAACCCCGGTCTCAGCTTATCTAAAAATAGCCCAAGGCTCAAAGAATAAGAATTCATTTCTTTTGGAAAGTGCTGAAGGGGGAGAGCGGCTCGCGCGTTATAGTTTCATGGGGACAGATCCCTATAAAATATTGAAAGCAGGTTCTACGTCTCAAGGCGTAGACCCTCTAAGCGAGCTCGAATTAGAACTGACGCAATTTAGGTTAGCTGAAAATAGTGCTCTCCCTCCTTTTGTAGGCGGGGCCGTTGGGTTTTTGTCTTATGAGGGAATTCGGAACTTTGAGCCGACGGTAAGGATTGCGGATAAGGGCGGATATTCTGCCCCGGAAGCTGTCTTTATGCTGACGGATTCGTTGTTAATTTTTGATCACGTCACACATAAGATCAAAGTAATAGCGTTAGCAAGAATTGAAAATGTGGCGATAGAAGATGCGTACAATCAAGCAATAGAACGTATTAATGAATTAATCGGTCGATTGAATAATCCTTTGCCACCTGGTGAAAACCTCATATCTACTGGACTAGATTTCAATGCTCAAATATCTGACTTTAGTAACGATTCAAATAAGACGGCAGATGAATATCATGAAATGGTTAAACGAGCAAAGGAATACATAACTGCAGGTGATATTATACAAGTTGTCCCTTCGCAAAGACTTGCCATAGAGGTCAAGTCTGCACCTTTTGATTTTTATCGTTCTTTACGAGCAGTAAACCCTTCCCCCTATATGTATTTTCTTCAGCTAGATGAGATGGCTATCGTGGGCGCTTCTCCTGAAATGCTGGTGCGTGCAGAAGAGGGGATGGTTGAAACCCACCCCATAGCTGGAACCCGGCGTCGTGGGGAGACAGCAGTAGAAGATAAGGCTCTAGAACAGGAGCTTTTACAGGACGAAAAAGAGATAGCTGAGCATATAATGCTTTTAGATCTTGGCCGAAACGACATTGGTCGTGTGAGTCAGCCGGGCACGGTGGAAGTAACAGCTATGCTTGAGATTGAGAAATACTCACACGTGATGCATTTAGTCTCTCACGTGAAAGGTAAGCTAAGAGTAGGAATGACCTGTTTTGATGCTCTTAGAGCCTGTTTCCCTGCAGGGACGGTTTCAGGTGCTCCAAAAATTCGCGCAATGCAAATTATCTCTGAGCTTGAAATGGAGGCGCGTGGAGTGTATGCGGGAGCAGTAGGCTACTTTAGTTATTCAGGTAATATGGATACTGCAATAGCGATAAGAACAATGGTAATTAAAGATGGGACCGCATATGTTCAAGCAGGCGGTGGAGTCGTTTTTGATTCGGATCCAGAATTTGAAAGGCAAGAATCTTTTCACAAAATGAATGCGCTTCTTCGTGTAATTGCACTTGCAGAGCAACAGTCTCAGTGAAAGCGAGTCAACAATGTTATTACTGATAGATAACTACGATAGCTTTACATTTAATTTATACCAATATCTAAGCGAATTAGGTGAAGATGTGCAGGTCGTACGTAACGATGTAATAACTGTAAATGAAGTGAGATCTTTAGCCCCAGAAAGAGTAGTAATTTCTCCTGGTCCAGGTACTCCTTTCGAAGGTGGGATCTCAATGGATCTGATTATCGCTGTTGGTCAATACTTGCCAGTGTTAGGAGTTTGTTTAGGGCATCAATGTATTGCCTCTGCTTATGGTGCAAGCGTGGATAGTGCGGGTGAGATTGTTCACGGTAAAACCAGTAGGATAAACCATGACGGGAAAGGAGTATTTTCAGGGATCCCTAACGGATTTAAAGCGATACGGTACCATTCGTTAGCAGTTCGAAAAAATACTATTCCGCCAGAGCTTTTTGTCACGGCAACTTCTGATACGGGAGTTATTATGGGTATCCGGCACAAGCAATTTAAAGTAGAAGGAATACAATTTCACCCCGAGTCAATAATTACAGAGTATGGTAAAAAATTACTACAGAACTTCATAGAATTTGAAGTTGATGGTTAATATGTTTCCGACAGAATACCCTTGGGAAGAAGTTAGAGAGCTTAATTCATCTCCGGCTGCAGTGTTCCAGCACTTAGTGGAGCAGTTCAGGAAGAGTAAATATGAATTAATTGACTCCTTGCCAGCTGGAACTTCTGCCTCCAATGTTGAAGGTCGATTTTACGCCTGCCGTGAGATAGATTTAACTTCGAAGAAAAGGCGTAATGGTAAGATTATGCTTTCGATAGCTATTTTTTTAACACTAGGGATCTTTGTCATGTTGGCTGAGGATATATGGGCGGAAAGAGGGATTATCTCTACTCCTCTTTTAGGTGTGGTTATCCTAGGTGGATTAGGTTTGAGTCGATTGGGTATTCCTGTACAAAAAAGACGCGAAGTCTTAGAAGTGACAGTTCAGGGAAGTGGCCAAGGCCAGTCGCGGGTTACTTTAAAAGGTGCTTCAAGTCTCTTGAGTTTGAGTAAACAATCTTCGGTCTGGTCAGGTGAAATTGAGAATATCCCATTATTAGATCACGTTAACTTAGGAACTTTAGATGATTAAAGATGCGATTGATAAATTAATTGAGGGAAATTCGCTAACCGAAGAGGATGCTTCTAAAGCCGCCGAAGCAATTATGTCAGGAGAAGCAACTCCTGCTCAGATTGCAGGATTCTTGGTGGCATTAAGGATTAAAGGGGAGTCCGTAAATGAAATTCTTGGTATGACAAAGGTAATGAGAGAGAAATCAATCAAAGTTAATGTAAACCAGGATGTCATCGACATAGTAGGAACAGGCGGAGACGGATTAAATACTTTTAATATTTCCACTGCGGCGTCTTTCGTTACCGCTGCAGCGGGGGCAAGAGTTGCTAAGCATGGTAATCGAGCAGCTTCTGGGAACATGGGGGCTGCAGATATTTTAGAAAGTAAAGGGATCAAGTTAGAGCTATCTGCTGGTGCAGTTGCTAGGTGCATAGGAGAGATTGGTATCGGTTTTATGTTTGCTCCTGCATATCATCCGGCAATGAGGTATGCAGGCCCTCCTCGCCGAGAGCTGGGCATTAGAACTATTTTTAATTTTTTGGGACCTTTGACGAACCCTGCAAGTGCGCCATATCAATTATTAGGTGTAGCGCAACCTGATGACGCCACCTATGACGTTGCAGAAGCACTAGCTAATGTTTTAGCTAACCTTGGAACTAAAAAAACATGGGTGGTCCGTGGAAGGGATGGCTTGGATGAGCTGACTACAACAAATTTTTCGGAAATTTGGGAAGTTAGTGAGGGTCAGGTTAAGTATTTTCGCATCGATCCTAAGGAAGTAGGCTTGGAATATAGTCAGCTTTCACAGCTACAAATTCAGACAGCAGAAGAAGGAATCCAAAAATTTGACCTAGCTTTATCCTCTGCTTCTTCTCCTGAGCAGGACATAGTTATTTTGAATTCAGCAGCCGCTTTAGTAACTATTGGTTTGGCGGGAAATTTATCTTCAGGTATTGAATTATCGAGAGAAGTAATAATTTCAGGTGCTGCTAGGGATAAAGTAGCGCAATTGGCAGAGTTTACACAGGGGATTGCGTAGGATGGCTGAGAGTACATTTCTTGACAATATTCTTTTCGCTAAGCGAAAAGAGATTCACAAGCATCGGAAGAAGACCTCGCTTAATGAATTAGAGGAACAGGTTAAGGCAATACCATTCCCCTTGAATTTAAGTGGGGCCTTAATGGGGGAGAGAGTTCGGTTGATAGCTGAAGTCAAAAAAGCCTCCCCTTCAAAAGGATTACTTGCTCCAGATTATAATCCGGCAGAGTTGGCTACAGTTTATTGCGAAAATGGAGCTGCTGCGATTTCGGTCTTAACCGAAAAAGATTTTTTTCAAGGGGACTTAGCCCATCTTAAGCAAGTAAAAGCTATCACTCAGGGCTATAGGGTTCCAGTTTTGCGAAAAGATTTCCTTTTAGACCCTTATCAGATTTTAGAGTCTAAGGTTAACGGAGCGGACGCGGTACTTCTTATTGTTGCGGCACTGAGCGAAGAACAATTAAGTGAAATGCTATGGTTCGCCAAAAAAAATTGGATTCAATGTGTGGTTGAGGTGCATGACAAATTTGAGCTTGAAATTGCATTAAAATATGGTGCGGAAATAATAGGGATTAATAATAGAAATCTCAAAACATTTGATGTGAATCCTAACTTAGCAGTAGAGTTGCGATCGTTGATTCCTCCAGGAAAAATCATTATTGCAGAAAGCGGGATTTCTACAGCTAGCGAGATTGCGCCATTGAAAAAAATAGGGATTAATGCGGTTTTAGTTGGTGAAGCGTTAATGAGATCGGATAATTTGGCTATGAAAGTTCAAGAGTTATCAGGAGTTTGATGTGACGCACGTGAAGATTTGTGGGTTTCAAAAGAGCGAACATGTTCTTACTGCTATAGAGGCTGGGGTAGACTCGATAGGTCTTGTCTTTGTAGAAGGTACGAATCGTACATTAAATCTTCGCGAGGCTGAAAATCTACTAGGAGACATTAAAGGTT
>CEUL01149718.1_pt1 | contig 18553 bp, 18 predicted proteins | sample 427021 | NCBI WGS metagenome assembly CEUL01 (sample SAMEA2622800, study PRJEB7988) | marine metagenome | isolation source: saline water (ENVO:00002010), including | reverse complement strand
GACGCGACTACCGGAAAAACTGAGAAAGTCTCTGGACGGGCTCTTACATGCTCGTTGAGGATATCGCTTAACAGAAATTACCGCAGGCTAAAACGGATATAGTAATGGAATCAGCAGCAGTTCAGTCCACCCTTCTTGCAGGGTCTGTACACGCCGACATGTCGATCTGGGGATTATTTATGCAAGCAGACTTCGTCGTGAAGGCGGTGATGATTGGCTTGCTGCTCGCCTCTTTCTGGTGCTGGGCAATTATTTTCGAAAAACTCATGCGGATGCGGCGCCTTCGCGCTAAGGGCTCTCAGTTTGAGGAGAGTTTCTGGTCTGGCGGCTCTCTGGATGATTTGTTCGACCGTATTGGCTCCCGTCCCGTTGATCCGATGTCAGCAATCTTTTCGTCTGCGATGCGCGAGTGGCGGCGGTCGACATCGCGATCTGGCCGGGATCCAGACGGGCACCAGAGCCTTTCGGAACGTATTGACCGAGTGATGCAGATCACCCTTAACCGTGAACTCGAACAGCTCGAACGCTATATGACTTTTCTTGCGTCGGTTGGTTCGACCGCGCCATTCGTTGGACTGTTCGGCACCGTATGGGGCATTATGAACAGCTTTACCGCTATCGCCATGTCAAAAAATACATCGCTGGCGGTCGTGGCGCCGGGTATCGCTGAGGCGCTATTTGCCACCGCACTTGGTCTTGTCGCAGCGATACCGGCAGTTATCGCCTATAATAAGCTCTCGACCGATATTAACCGGTACGCCGGCCGTCTAGAGGCGTTCGCCGGAGAGTTTGGCGCGATCCTGTCGCGCCAGAGCGAAGACGATGGGGCCTGATCAATGGCAATGATGGCAGGGAATGGCGGGGGAGGCCGCGGCCGCAGCAGGGGACGCGGGGGTCACATACCGATGAGCGAAATCAACGTGACGCCTCTAGTCGATGTGATGCTGGTTCTGCTTATTGTATTCATGGTGACGGCGCCGCTTTTAACAGTCGGGGTTCCAGTGGATCTGCCGAAAACCAATTCATCTCAGATGGTCGGTCAGGACGAACCTCTGATGATCAGCATAAACTCGAGGGGAATAGTCTTCCTGCAAGAAACCGAGATCCCGCGGGATCAACTCGTCCCGCGACTGGAAGCGATTACCCAAAATAAAAAAGACACACGTATTTTTGTCCGAGGCGATCAGGCGATCACCTACGGCGAGGTAATGGAGGTGATGGGGTTGGTGAACTTGGCGGGATTTAACCGGGTGGCGCTTGTCACTGAGTTGCCACAGCGTGCTGGGCCCGGAGGGAAGAAGTGAAAGATGCGGTATGGCGCTACTATTTCGGCGTTTATGCACACAATCATCATAGTGCTGATCGTGGTTGGTCTCCCCAGTATTCTTCAATCGGAGCGTCGTTCGGCTACCCCTATCGCTGTCGAGATCGTTTCTCTGAATGCGATGACGAAGAAGTCAGGTCCCAAGGAAACGGCTTTAAGAAAGCTGCCTCAGCGATCATCTGCGCCCAAACCGGTCTCAAGAATCCAGAACCAGCCCCCAAAACCTTCGGTAAGGCCAAGGGTCAAGCCGAAGCACGTTCCAAAAGCAAAGGTCGAACAACTGCCGATACCAAAACCCAAAAGAAAGCGGAAAGCCACGCCTCCCAAACCAAGACCCAAACCTCAGCGATTGGAAGTCGCGGTCAAAAAATCGGTGCCGCCCCGACCCAAACTGAAGCCCAGACCGCCGAAGGACGAATTTCAATCATTACTAAAAAATTTAGCGAAGGAACAAAAGGAACAAAAAGCGGCTCCGAAACAGAAACTCGATCAGATGGTAAAGCGGAAAGAGAGAGAACATCGGCGTTCCCCGATAGAGAAGCGGCGCATTTCCGCAGGCTTGGTAGCGGCTATTACGCAGCAGATCACTCCATGTTGGAAGATCCAGGCGGGCGCGAAGGATGCCGCGAACATGAGGGTCGCGATCCGAATGCGTCTCAACCCCGATGGTTCTCTAGGCGCTTTACCAAAGATTCAGGATCGGGAGCGCATGAAAAAGGAGCCATTTTTTCGGGCGGTCGCGGAGAGCGCGTTACGCGCCCTTCGAGATCCTTCGTGCGTACCGATCAAGTTGCCCTATGAATATTATGATATGTGGAAAGAAATCGTGTTTACCTTTGATCCCAGGGAAGCTCTTGCACAATGAAACAGTTTCGTGAAATACCGCACGCCACGACGAAGGCTCTTACTTATGCTTTATTCTTCATTGTCGCTAAATTACTTGTGACGCCGGCGCTGGCTCAGCTCCAGGTAGATATCACCCGAGGTACGGTCGAGCCGCTACCCATTGCGATACCGGAGTTTTACGGAAAGACCCCGCAAGAGGTTATCATTGGCCGTAATGTCGCGGACCTGATATCAACTGATCTTGAACGTTCAGGGCTATTTCGGCCAATCGACCGGCGTGCTTTTATCCAACGAATATCGGCCTTGAAGGTACAGCCCCGCTTCAGTGATTGGCGTCAGATCAACGCCCAAGCCTTGATTTCTGGAAGTGCCCAGACTCAGCGCGACGGACGACTTAAAGTAGAATTCCGGTTATGGGACGTGTTTGGTGGCACGCAAATGACGGGCCTCGCGTTTTTCACTACGCCTCAAAACTGGCGACGTGTTGCTCACATCATTGCTGATGAAATCTATAAGCGTATCACCGGAGAAAGCGGGTATTTTGACACCCGGGTAGTTTATATTTCCGAGAGCGGTCCAGCCAACCGGCGGATCAAGAGGTTGTCAATTATGGATCAGGACGGAGCCAATCATAAGTTCCTGACCGACGGCAGTGCGCTGGTCTTGACCCCCCGATTTTCGCCGACAGCGCAAGAAATTACTTATCTTTCGTACACCCGAGGAAAGCCACGCGTTTATTTATATAATATTGATACAAACCAGCAGGAAATTATTGGCGATTTTCCGGGTATGACGTTCGCACCGCGTTTTTCACCTGACGGAAACAAAGTAATCATGAGTATGGCCAAGGACGGGAATACCGAGGTCTATACAATGGACCTAAGGACGCGGCGCGTGAGTCGGCTCACCCGCCATCCCGCGATTGATACTTCACCTTCCTTCGCCCCGGACGGCCGTCGAATCGTGTTCAATTCTGACCGTGGCGGATCTCAACAAATTTACTTAATGAACAGCGACGGTAGCGGTGTGAAACGAATCAGTTTCGGAGCCGGGCGGTACGCTACCCCGGTTTGGTCACCGCGTGGGGATTTGATAGCATTTACAAAGAGCAGCGGCGGAACCTTCTCAATCGGTGTAATGCAGCCTGACGGAAGAGGCGAACGCATTCTGGCCACAGGATTCCTCGTGGAAGGACCGACCTGGGCACCGAATGGCCGCGTATTAATGTTTTTCCGTGAACAACGCCGCCGCGCCAATGGTGCTAGCACAGCTAAGCTCTATTCGATCGATCTCACGGGGTATAATGAACGCCCGATTCCAACGCCAGTCGGAGCCTCCGATCCTGCGTGGTCGCCGATTGTGAAATAATGATGACTTGCGACCGAGAGACTTTTGTTTGAAACTTGTGAAAGCTTCACAACGAGTGCCGTAAAAGCTGCGTGATTTTGTGATTATGTTAAATCCCAGCGTGACCTTGGGGACGAGAGAAATAAAATGCCAGAAATATATTGGGGAAAAATCTGATGCGCTTTTCATATATCGCCTGTGCGCTTGCCGGACTTGCTCTGGCTGCGTGTGAATCATCTCCCGAAGTGAGCTCAGCCGCGACCGGGGACGGTTTGTCAAGTGCTGGTGCCGCTCCTGCCGGGACCGGGGGCCCACTAATTAGTGGGCAAGTCTCGCGACAGGTAGCGCAGGCGCCCGGAAGTGTAGAAGACTTTGTCGTTAACGTCGGCGATCGAGTGCTTTTCTTGGTCGACCGGTTCGATCTGACAGCCGAGGCGCGGACGACAATCGAGAACCAGGTGGTTTGGCTAAAACGTTATCCCGGCGTCACGATTACAGTTGAGGGCCATGCAGATGAGCGCGGTACTCGTGAATATAATCTTGCACTGGGTGACCGCCGCGCAAATTCGGTACGCGACTACATGATCGCCTTAGATGTTGATCCCAACCGGGTAAAAACGATTTCCTATGGTAAGGAGCGCCCCGTAGATCCCGCTTCAAATGAGGAGGCTTGGGCGCGGAACCGGCGTGCGGTCGCGGTAGTTGACGGTGGCGCTGGCTGAGTACCGTTATCATGCCGCCGCAATTCTGCCATTATTTAAGCTAATAATGTATGCAGTCCACTGTCCGACACTATAAGTGGTTTACATAGATGATACCTAGGGTGAAACACCCAGCGCTGATCGTTTTTCTATCTGTAGCTGTGCTCTTCTTGACCGTCCCGGCCGGGGTAAACGCACAGAATACCGGCATGCAGGAACTGCTGAACCGAGTTGACCGACTACAACGCGAACTTACAACACTGCAACGACAGGTTTATCAGGGTGAGAGACCGCCGCTACCATCGGGGCCTTCAGCGTCCGGCTCGACCGTTTCTCCAAGGACGGCGGCTAGACAAACGGTACGTATTTCGCAATTGGAAAATGAAATAAGCCGTCTTACAGGGACATTAGAGGAGATAAACTTCGGGATGCGTCAGATCAAGGGTCGTCTCGACAAACTGGTCATCGATCTTGATCAGAGGCTTACTTCTCTCGAAGCCCGTGATTCTGAGACCGAGGGTGGAAATCCGCAGCAGACAAACGTTACGGCACTCGATACTGAGTTAGATATTCACCAGGGGAAACATATAGGTAAACCGGAGGAGACACTGCCCCTTCCCCCGGAATTTGCCGCCTCCAAATCAGGTGTCCTGGGCACAATTCCCAAGAGTATGGCCGTTACATCACCACGTGGCCCAGAGAGATTCTCGACCGGCCGCCCGCCCGCAGCTCCCAAGCCTATCTCGCCGCTCCCGCCGGGGACTCCGAAGTCACAATATGACTATGCGTTGTCGCTACTCCTCAAACACCAGGACTTTTCGCGGGCTGAAGAGGCGCTAAAAGCGTTCGTAAAACAGTATCCTCGCAAAAGTCTAACAGGAAACGCCCAATATTGGTTGGGTGAGACTTATTATGTCCGCAAAAGATATCAGGATGCGGCTTTCGCTTTTGCTGAGGGTTATCAAAAATACTCTGATGGTAGGAAGGCCCCAGATAGTCTATTGAAGCTCGGGATGTCGCTCAGTCGGATGAAAAAACGCGCGGAAGCATGCACCGCCTTCACGAGGTTTCTATCTAACTACCCTACGGCTAGTGCCCGACTAAAAGCCCGTATCAATCGTGAACGTATCGAGGCGAAATGCCGGTGACTGGTTGTAACGGACCCAGCAACAAGTCCAATATTCCCGAACTAATTTCACCGATAGAATTCTCGGGCCTGATGTCGGCAGCTGACCCATTTGAAACTGGCGAAACTATCGCCGTTGCCGTCTCTGGGGGTGCAGACAGCTTGGCACTTTTGATTCTTGCGACCGACTGGGCGGCCGCAAGAAAAATTTCGTTAAATGCGTTGACTGTTGACCATGGTTTGCGAGCAGATTCTGCTGACGAAGCAGCGCTTGTCGGACGCTGGTGCCGTGAGATGGAAATATCACATCATATCCTCTGCTGGACGGGTGAAAAACCCGCCTATGGAATTCAGGCAGCTGCTCGTCGGGCAAGATACGCGCTTCTGGAGGATTGGTGTGTACGTCACGGGGTGGGAGATCTGCTGGTCGCGCACACCGAAAATGATCAGGCAGAGACGTTTCTTTTGCGAATGAGTAGAGGCAGCGGACCAAATGGTCTGGCGGCAATGCCTCTGGTATCTAAGCGTGACCGTATCCGGATTGTCCGCCCGTTTCTGGCGGTTGGTCGAGCTCGGTTGGAGGCTACGGTAAGAGCAAGCGGGTATTCATGGGTAGAGGACCCCGGCAACAAAGACAGACGCTTCGCACGGGTTCGAATGCGGGAACGCCTAAACGAACTTGCGGAGCAGGGCATTGGACCGGCATCAATCGCCGGCACAGCACGGATCTTCGGTCGACTAAGGTTAGCAAGAGAGCAAAGGATCGCGGATCTTGCTAATAATTTAGTCACCCTTTATCCAGAGGGATATGCGTTCGTCGATAGACAGGGCCTGATTGCTGCCGATCCAGAGATTGCTGCGGCTATGGTTGCGGCTCTCGTGACCCAAATCGGCGGGCGCGAATACGCACCCAAGCGTCTCCGTAGCGCAAGGCTTTTCGATTTTCTTAGCGATCCCTGTAGGATTGGTACTCGAACATTGGGTAACTGCATTATTTCGGTTAACGAAACGGAGGTCCGTCTTTACAGGGAATACGAGACTATCTCGGATACAGTGGCGGTTTGTTGTTCATGCCAAGTGGTATGGGATAATCGATTCTTGATCAATTTAAAGCCGTCGAATGCGCCGTTGGATTCTGTCATATCTGCGCTAGGCCGAGACGGATGGGAAGCGATTGCGGCGGACATTTCCGAACAGAACCGACGTATTCCCGGCCCATCGCGTTACAGTTTGCCTGCCATTCGTCGCGGCACAAATATTCTTCAGGTTTGGCACCTTGGCTACCGATCGTCTCAAATTCTTGAAAACATTGTTGAAAATGCGGTATGCAGACCCCGTTCTCCAATTTCGGGGCCGCTGTTTTGGGTTGCTTAACCGATGAAGAGCATTATGTATATCAAACACAACAGATATGAGTACATGACGGAGCATCTCCGATTTGTCCTCGGGATATAGGAACATTGAATAATTTCGGTAAAAACATAGTTCTCTGGGCGATTATTCTTCTTCTTCTTTTTGCTCTTTTCAATTTGTTCCAGCAGCCATCAGAATCCAGCGGTCAGTCGGGTTTGCCTTATTCGACATTTCTCGCCGAAGTGCAGGGTGGACAAATCGAAAAGGTCACGATTAGGGGGCGCTCAATTTCCGGTGTGCGTAAAGATGGTCGTTCCTTCTCTACCTATGCACCAAATGATCCAAATCTGATCGATAAGCTCGATAAAACTGGTGTTATCGTGAATGCGGCTCCAGCGGATGACGGGTCTCCGTCTCTCCTGAATATTCTTATATCTTGGTTCCCGATGCTGCTTCTGATTGGTGTTTGGATTTTCTTTATGCGGCAGATGCAAGGCGGCGGGGGTAAGGCGATGGGTTTCGGTAAGTCGAAGGCTCGCCTTCTGACTGAACGTGCCGGCCGTGTCACATTCGAGGATGTCGCTGGAATTGAAGAGGCGAAGCAGGAACTTGAAGAGGTTGTTGAATTCCTTCGTGATCCCCAAAAATTTCAGCGACTTGGTGGTAAAATCCCAAAAGGCGTACTGTTAGTTGGCCCGCCAGGCACCGGTAAAACCCTTCTCGCCCGAGCGATCGCGGGCGAGGCCAATGTCCCATTTTTCACCATTTCGGGTTCAGACTTCGTAGAGATGTTCGTCGGAGTTGGAGCCAGCCGCGTGCGCGATATGTTCGAACAGGGCAAGAAAAATGCACCCTGTATAATATTCATCGATGAGATCGATGCCGTTGGTCGACATAGAGGCGCTGGACTAGGGGGCGGAAACGATGAACGAGAGCAGACTCTCAACCAATTACTGGTTGAAATGGACGGTTTTGAGGCCAATGAAGGAGTGATCTTGATTGCCGCCACCAACCGTCCGGACGTTCTCGACCCCGCGTTGTTGCGACCGGGACGTTTTGACCGACAGGTAGTCGTGCCCAATCCCGACGTTCTTGGGCGCGAGCAAATTCTTAAAGTCCATATGAAGCAGGTGCCACTAGCGCCAGACGTAGACGCCAAGGTTATTGCCCGCGGAACCCCGGGCTTTTCCGGCGCGGATCTTGCCAATCTAGTTAACGAAGCAGCGCTTCTCGCCGCGCGAAAAAATAAACGTTTGGTTACCATGGCCGAGTTTGAGGATGCCAAAGACAAGGTGATGATGGGGGCTGAAAGGCGGTCCATGGTCATGACAGAAGATGAAAAGAAACTTACTGCCTATCACGAAGCTGGCCACGCGCTCGTAGCTCTTTCCGTGCCGAAGCACGATCCACTGCATAAAGTGACGATCATCCCGCGTGGCCGAGCGCTCGGTGTGACGATGTCGTTACCGGAGCGTGACAAATACTCCATGACCAAAGTTGAAATGACGTCAAAGCTAGCGATGATGTTCGGCGGACGCGTCGCCGAGGAGTTAATCTTTGGAGATGAAAACGTTACTACTGGCGCTGGCAATGATATTCAGCAGGCAACAAGTTTAGCGCGGAGTATGGTTACCGAATACGGTTTTTCCGAGAAGCTTGGCCCTCTTCGTTATTCTGCTAATGAGGAAGAGATTTTCTTAGGTCACTCTGTAACCCAGCAAAAAAATATGTCTGATCAAACCGCCGATATGATCGACTCTGAGGTGCGCGGACTGATTGAAGAAGCCGAAAAGACAGCACGTCGAATTCTCTCTGAACGGGCCGATGATTTAGAAAAAATTGCGACTGCGTTGCTAGAATTCGAGAATCTCTCAGGCGACGAAATTGATGCGCTTTTGAGGGGCGAGGAGATAGTTCGTGTTACATCAGATGATCCGCCGAGCGGGTCGGGTAGGAAGTCGTCCGTGCCCACATCAAGCAAGAAGAAACGTGGCGAAGGGTCGGGCGGAATGGAGCCCCAACCACAGCCCGGAACCTGACGGTTTGTCGGCTTTCTGACGGACTATATTCGTGAGAGGAGCATCCGGCTTTGGTGCTGACCGAACCCTCTCTGGTTCCGGTCTTGTTGTTAATCCGGTTGGATTGCTATCAGGCAGGGCTGCAAAATCGGCGGTTGCTGCTGGGATGGCGTCGCCCCTTGCCGGGGGGCGGATAGCCTTCACTCATTGTGAAATTCTAGAGTCCGATGGTTTGGGGAAAGTTAATGGGCGATTTTCTTCTGCAGTTGAAGTAGGAATTGATCTATCATCCTTAACTGGTTCAAGGGCACCCTTTGCAGGGCATTATCTCGTAAGGCCGCTACTTATGGGTGTGATTAACGTAACCCCCGACAGTTTTTCTGATGGAAACGACTATCCGGATTCCGCGCGGGCGATTGCCCATGCCGATGCACTGATAGATGCCGGTGCAGATGTACTAGATATTGGAGGTGAATCCACACGTCCTGGGGCTGCGCCCGTAGGTGTAAAGGAAGAATGTAAACGTATCCTGCCCGTCATCGAGGCAGCAGTGGCGGCTGGCGTGACTGTATCTGTTGATACCCGGCATGCAGAGACTATGCGTGTTGCAATTGAAGCCGGAGCTAAGATTGTTAACGATATTACTGCGTTGACCGACGATGACACTGCTCTGAAAACGGTAGCGGAATCTGGGGTTTCCGTTATCTTAATGCATATGCAAGGCAAGCCGGAAAATATGCAGGACAACCCTTGCTATGGGCTCGCATCCTTCGACGTCTATAACTGGTTGAGGGCGCGTATCGACGCCTGTTTGAAGTCGGGTATTTTGCCGGACAAAATTGCCGTGGACCCCGGGATTGGCTTCGGCAAGGCTGATACACATAACATGGAGATTCTCAATCGCGTGGGGCTTTTCCATGGGCTCGGCTGCGCCGTGGCGGTCGGCGTGTCCCGTAAGAGTTTTATCGGAAGAATTGGTGGTATTGAAACACCTAAGGAGCGGTTGCCTGGTACCATAGCCGCAACCGCGATAGCGCTATCGCGTGGCATACAGATTCACCGGGTGCACGACGTTGCGGCGATACGTCAGGCCATCGCAATCTGGGAGGCGCAATACGACAACGGGTGAATTATGAGGTACTTATTGGTATACACCCCTTGACAACGCCGACTACAAAAGGGTTTCGGCGTAATAGATCTAGCTGAGCAGTCATATATGGCGCGTAATTATTTTGGAACGGACGGTATTCGAGGTCTGGCAAATACAGATCCGATGACGGCGGGGGTCGCACTTCGGGTTGGTATGGCGGCAGGCTGTATATTCACTCGAGGTGCGCATCGGCATTCGGTGGTGATTGGAAAGGATACCCGTCTATCCGGTTACATGCTTGAACCTGCACTAGCGGCCGGATTTGTTGCAATGGGCATGGATGTCACATTTGTCGGACCAATGCCGACGCCGGCAGTTGCGATGCTAACCCGCAGCCTTCGTGCGGATCTGGGCGTAATGATTTCTGCATCGCATAATCCATTTCATGATAACGGAATTAAGCTGTTTGGTCCTGATGGATACAAGCTATCCGACGATGTCGAGGAACAAATTGAGAAAATGATCGAGAGCGACATGCAGGGCAATTTGGTTGACCCTGCGTATCTCGGTCGGGCTAAACGTTTAGACGATTCTGAAGGTCGATATATCGAGTTTGTCAAAAATACTTTTCCTAAGGGCCATCGGCTCGACGGGCTGAAAATCGTCGTCGACTGCGCCAACGGCGCAGCGTACAAGGTCGCGCCAACGGCCCTTTGGGAACTAGGCGCAGACGTGGTGACCCATGGGGTTGAGCCCAACGGTCTTAACATCAATGACCATTGCGGTAGTAGTGACCCGATTGATATGTGCGACTTGGTGCGCAAACACGGCGCGGATATAGGTATAGCGCTTGATGGAGATGCGGACCGGGTCTTGATTGCGGATGAGACCGGCACCCTGCTTGATGGCGATCAACTGATGGCTACCGTCGCAGAATCATGGCAGCGAAAGGGAAAATTGACCGGGGATGGTATTGTCGCCACGGTAATGTCAAACCTTGGGCTTGAGCGCTATCTGCGCGACATCGGTCTAAAGCTGGAACGTACTCAGGTTGGTGATCGGTACGTTGTTGAGCATATGCGGGCGCACGGTTTCAATGTTGGTGGTGAACAGTCTGGTCATATCGTTCTCAGTGAATACACAACCACAGGAGACGGCCTCATCGCAGGCCTCGAAGTTTTGGCCGCGCTAGTCGAGACTGGGCGGACCGTCAGTGAAATTGGACGCCATTTCGATCCATTGCCGCAGATTCTGGAAAACGTAGCATTTTGTGGCCCCTCCCCCCTAGATTATTCAGTGGTTAAAACAGCCGTAAAAGAGGCCGAATCCAGACTGGGCGAGACTGGTCGTGTCTTGATCCGAAAATCGGGAACGGAACCGATGATACGTGTCATGGCTGAAGGCGAGGACCAGAAAATAGTGCAGAGCGTCGTGAATGATATCGTCTCGGCGATCGAACAGGCTTCCGGCTAGCCAAAGAATGAGAGGACGCGTCCTTATAGCGGCAGGTTCTGACTCCGGTGGCGGAGCTGGTATCCAGGCAGATATCAAGACTGTAACAGCTCTGGGCGGGTTCTGTGCGACGGCTATAACTGCACTGACCGCGCAGAACACGTTAGGGGTTCATGATATTTCTTCAGTTGAGACCAGTTTTATTCAGACCCAGATGCGAGTAGTCCTCAATGATCTCGGAGCTGATTGTCTAAAAACCGGCATGTTACATAGTCCAGATGTAATAAACGGGGTCTGCGACGTCTTAGAAGCCGAGGCGAAGAGCATACCGCTAGTGGTAGATCCGGTAATGGTTGCGAAGGGTGGTGCAACTCTTCTGGATAATGACGGGATTTCCACATTGCGCGGCCGGTTGTTGCCATTGGCCAGCTTGATAACGCCGAATATTCCCGAGGCAGAAAACCTGTTAGGAAATTCTATCCAAGGACTGGATGAAATGAAATTCGCGGCGGAGGCGATTGTCGGGATGGGTCCTGCTGCGGTTTTAATCAAAGGGGGGCATATGGACGGTAATACGTTGACCGATATTTTGTTCGATGGTGAGAACTTCTATCTGTTTGAGACCGAGAGAATCGATACTGTCCACACGCATGGTACTGGTTGCACCATGGCATCCGCGATAGCAACAGGACTAGCTCAGGGAATTTCTCTACCGAATTCTGTTGAACTTGCCCAAGCCTATGTTGTGGAGGCAATCCGTGGTGCCCCGGGTTACGGTCAGGGACATGGTCCTATTGACCATGGTCATACCGTATCTCCCTATGCGCCTTAAAAAGTGTTAGTTAGCAGCTGGAATAGACTCCACGTAAATTTTTATGATTAGAGGCCATTGCCCTATCTCTATCCCTAAATCAGTCGTCCTCTGAGCCGCGCGCCGTAAAAACGCGCTGTCGGTCATCTTCGGAAATCATATTGGTCAGCACATCGCGGAATCCCTGCACCGCTTCGACACCAGCATCGCGGTAAGCATCTGCGAAACGTTGACGTTGGCTTTCTGACAACTGCCGTTCAAGCTTAATACCAACGTCGGTTAGTTCTAATAATCGCTGGCGGCGGTCGCTAATACCCTTGCGCTGTACTATAAAACCCTCCCGAACAAGCTGCCCAAGAACGCGGGACAAGCTCTGTTTGGTAATTTTTAAAATGGCAAGTAGTTCGGATACGTTGATCCGTGGGTTGCGACCAACGAAATATATAACCCGATGATGTGCTCGTCCGAATCCGTATTCCGACAGGATTGCATCAGGTTCCGCCGTAAAATCGCGATAGGCAAAATATAACAACTCAATACCCTGACGAATGTCCTCTTCGCGCAGGAACAACGGATTAAATCCTGATTTTATGTCAGTCATATTGACATATATGCCTTTTAATGTTACGAACTGCAACCCTCTTTCGCAATAATATGATGTCAGGCGCCCGCGCTGGAGTATTAATCGCATGGTCAACTTCGACGAACAGGATGGCTACATTTGGTATAATGGAGAGCTAGTTCCTTGGCGGGAGACAAAGTTGCACGTACTTTCGCATGGTCTCCACTATGCAAGCTGTGTGTTCGAGGGTGAACGAGTATACAACGGTGAAGTATTTAAACTTAGAGAACATACTCAGCGCTTAATAGATTCCGGAAAAGAACTCGGTTTTGAAATTCCTTATTCACTGGAGGAATTAGAGGGGGCGACGCGAGATACCGTTGCGTCTCAAGGATACCCGGACGCTTATGTCCGGCCTGTGGCATGGCGAGGTAGCGAAATGATGGGCGTGTCCGCTCAGGAAACGACCATTAACGTCGCAATCGCTGTTTGGGAATGGCCATCATATTTTTCACCCGAGGCCCGCATGCGCGGTATTCGTCTTAAAACGTCTAAATGGCGGCGCCCTGATCCCCAAACAGCGCCGGTCCATGCCAAGGCAGCTGGACTATATATGATCTGTACCTTGTCAAAGCACGAGGCCGAGGCAGAGGGCTGGGACGACGCACTTATGTTGGACTGGCGAGGTCGGGTAGCCGAATCTACCGGTGCTAATATTTTTCTCGTTCAGAACGATAGCATTCATACACCAACCCCCGACTGTTTCCTCGATGGTATAACGCGCAGGACCGTGATCGAGCTCGCTAATGATCGCGGTATTGAAGTCATAGAACGTACTATTTTGCCGGATGAGCTAAAAAAGACAGACGAGGTTTTCGTTACTGGTACGGCCGCAGAGGTGACACCGGTCGGCCAGATCGATGAATACAATTTTCATGTTGGTTTGATAACGCGCACGCTGTTAGAGGATTACGATGAGTTGGTCCGCTGTAGTAGGGAGGCCTGAGTGAGCGATAAGCTTTCCTCTGTAGGTGAGGACCACTTCTAGCGTTTATCCATCCGTAGCCAGCGGTCGGAAGCGGCGCAATCCTCTTCCAGAGGCTCCACCCACTTCGCACCGGATTCCATGTTTTCCAATTTCCAGAACGGGGCTTTGGTCTTCAGCCTGTCGATTAGGAACTGACAGCTTTCTAGCGATGACTCACGATGTGATGATGCTGTAACAACCAAAACGATACGTTCGCCCGGTACTAACTTTCCGTGTCGGTGTATGATAAGGACATCTTGAAGCGGCCAGCGTTCGCGCGCTTCGACTTCAAGACGTTTTAAATGTTTTTCCGTCATGCCGGGGTAATGTTCAAGGGTCATCGAGGTGATTTTTTCATCCCCTGCGTGATCGCGCACTAGCCCGACGAAAATGCCAAGGCCGCCTATCTCAGTGTTTTTGGCGGTCAATTGCGAGATTTCTATACCGATATCAAAATCTTCTTTCTGGACCCTGATCATCCTGTCAGCCCCCAGTCATCGGTGGAAACAGAGCGACCTCGTCTTCATTTCGGACGAGAGTGTCGGGGGGTACAATTTCATGATTGACCGCCGCCCTAATTGCGCCAGAATCTTCAAACGCATATGCATAGCCTTTGCCGCGTAATTTAAGCCATTCGATAAGATCAGCGACGGTCTCAATATTAGCTGGAAGTTGAAGCGTCTCCGTATCATGGCCAATACGTGATCGCACCCAGCCGAAATAAAGTATTTGCATTATCCAACCTCGCTGAAAGGGAGATAATCCACCATGGTGCCGGTTTTCAGACTAGTCAAATCCTCAGGTAGTTCGACTAGACCGTCGGCCGCAACCATCGAAGTAAGGATCCCCGCACCGTCGTGCGGAAACTTGTGAACTACTGGCGTACCGTCATGATCATATCCGAGGCTCACCCGAAGCCATTCGCGCCGTCCCAGTTTCTTTCTCATATTAAAGCCTGATCGAACACGGTATATGTTTGGATTGACTGTCGTACAGCCTCCAAGGCGTAGGATTGCCGGCCTCGCAAATCGCATAAACGTTACTAGGACAGCAACCGGGTTACCCGGCAGACCCAGAAAAGGAACAACACCGATCTGACCAAGTGCAAGGGGCCGGCCCGGACGAATAGCGAGCTTCCAGAAATGTAAGTGCCCCAATGTATCAATCGCGTTTCGTACGTGATCTTCTTCACCTGTCGAGACGCCGCCGGAAGAGATGATTAGGTCGTGGCCATCGGTAGCACCTTCTAGTGTATCGCGAATGATATTGTAATCATCGGGCAGGATACCTAGATCGCTTACCTCGCAGCCTAGCCGTTCAAGCGCAGTTGCCAATGAGTATCGGTTGGCATCGTAGATACATCCTGGAGGTAATTCGTCACCAGTGTCACGCAACTCATTACCTGTCGAGAACAAGGCCACTCGTACCCGATCGTAGACCGGCAATTCGACGCACCCGATGGAAGATGCTAGACCGATTTCTTGGGGTCTTAGTCGTGTGCCGGCAGTTAAGATTGTGTCACCCATTTCTATATCTTCTCCGGCGAAACGTCGGTTTGCACCGTATTTGATCCCCGGTGGGATGGTGACCTCATCACCATCCTCGCGGCAGTCTTCTTGCATTAGAACTGTGTCTGCATTTGGCGGCATAGCGGCGCCTGTGAATATCCGAATTGCTTCACCCCCGGCGAGCATATGCATAGGTCTATCGCCCGCCGCAACACGACCAGTGACTATAAGACGAGTGTAACCATCATGAATAAGATCTTCGAAGCGTACGGCGTATCCGTCCACGGCAGCGTTATCGTGTGGCGGCACTGACATGTGTGATTTGAGGTCTTTGGCTAACACGCGCCCTTCGGCGTCGCGTAACCTAACGTCGGTTGATCCCACGACTATGTCGAGCCGATCTGAGAGCATCTTCAGTGCTTCGTCCGATCTCATTAGCTCGCCGCCAAAAGCGAAACAATCATCGGATAATTGCGCCATGTCAGGGTTCTCCCGGCACCCGGGAAGTGAGGGCGCAACTGTTAAGGATGAAATCAGCAATGGCTGAGTTATCGTTTAAGTCTAATACAGGAAGACTCGTATCCGGTATAATTCCATCTGAGGCTAAAGCGATGATTGAATCATTGGCGGCACAGATAAGGTTCGTCCCCATGGACGGTCGGTGTACCTCGATTTTCATGTGATTATCGTTTTTGAAGCCTTCCACCAGAACAATATCTACTGGCGATATCCGTCCTAACAACTCATCGAGAGAAGGTTCTCTGATCTCTCGATTTTCGTGCATTATAGCCCAGCGTTTTTCAGACGCTATCAAGACCTCAGCAGCCCCGGCGCTTCGGTGCTCGTATGAATCCTTGCCGGGCGTATCGATATCGAATGCATGATGCGCATGTTTGATGGTTGCAACTCGCAGCCCACGGTCCCGAAACTCCGGTATAAGGCGAATAATAAGTGATGTCTTGCCGCTACCGCTCCAGCCGGTAATACCGATCACATTGTGTGAATGAAGATGAAAGGTCATGGTGTTTCTGACCTACCGATAGTTCGTAGACCAGCACGTAGATATTTGAATCCGGTGATGAATGTAATTAATGCTGCTATCCATAATCCTAATTCGCCAATCAGCCGAATAGGAATTATTTCTGGAATCGTAGGATGGGATGCATCGCCTATAATCAGGAATCCGATAGCTATCATCTGAACAGTCGTTTTCCACTTGGCGAGCCTACTGACTGGCAGGCTGACTGCGAAGACTGCAAGAAATTCGCGCAGGCCGGATACCAAAATTTCACGACATAGGATCATCACGGCGGGGATGACGACGGCTCCGGAAATCTGTTTGAACGCCACCATCATCAGTAAAGCGGTCGCGACTAGCAATTTATCAGCCACCGGGTCGAGAAACCTACCGAATTCTGACAATTGGCCGTGGCGACGCGCTAAATAACCATCGAAGAAATCGGTAAACGCCGCGAACACAAAAAGTATAAGCGAAATCCATTGTCCAGTTGCGGTTTCCAAAAAGAACAGTGCCACGAATATCGGAATCACCGCGACCCGGGACATTGTCAGGATATTTGGTAACGTAATTATCATCGGACGTGACATTTAGCAGATTTCTGTCAAAAGCGGGAAGATTACCCATCCACTCGGAAGTGATCGTATACCCTTTGCGCAACAGTTCGACTGATACCATTGACTGCCTCAAGATCAGACAAGCCCGCGTGGGCGATACTAGCTGCTGATCCAAAATGATTTAATAAAGCACGTTTTCGTTTAATGCCGATACCGGGAATTTCGTCGATGACCGAACGAAAGGTATTTTTCCCGCGACGCGCGCGGTGGCCGCCTACGGCAAAGCGATGTGCTTCATCTCGCAGACGCTGCATGAAATACAGAACTGGATCTTGGACTGGCAGGGTGAATGGCTCGCGTCCTGGTACGTAGAATCGTTCGCGCCCTGCATTGCGATCTGGTCCCTTGGCGATCGCAGCGATAGGCTGGTCGGGAATGCCAAGTTCGTCCAGTACGTCCATAGCGATGGATAGCTGACCTCTCCCGCCGTCGAGTAGGATGAGATCGGGCCAAATGCTGCCTTCTCTGTTTGGATCCTCTTTTAGTGCACGGGACAGACGACGGGTCAACACTTCGCGGGTCATAGCGTAGTCGTCGCCGGGTTCCGCTTCATGATTTTTTATATTGAACCTGCGGTATGCTTTCTTTTCGAAGCCGTCGTAACCCGACACAATCATGACACCGAGTGGGTTGGTCCCGGAAATATGGCTATTATCGTATACCTCGATGCGTTTTGGGGGCTCCTCAAGATCAAGCAAATCCGCGACACCTTCCAGCAGCTTTAGCTGCGATGCGCTTTCCGAAAGTCGACGGGCAAGCGCATCGTTGGCATTCCGTATTGCGTTATTGATCACCGCCCTGCGGCTGCCGCGCCGCGGCAGTGAAATTTCAACCTTGCGCCCAGCCCGGATCCCTAGAGCCTCCTGAACAAGAATCTGATTAGGTAACTCGTGACTAATCAGAACGAGCTTCGGTGGTTCCTTACCCGAATAGAACTGGCCAATGAAAGCCTCTAATACTCTGTCTACAGATATCGTCTTGGCATGATTAGGAAAGTAGGTCCGGGTCCCGTAGTTCTGGCCCGATCGAAAGAAAAAGATTTGTATACATGTAAGACCCCCGTTCTGGGATGCAGCAATAATATCTGCGTCGGCAATCGACCCAACATTGATCTCTTGGTGAGCCTGGATCTGAGTCAATGCGCGTATTCGATCTCTGTAAATGGCAGCAGTTTCGTAGTCCCTTACCTCGCTCGCGTCCTCCATTTTTTTTGAGAGTGTATGTTGAACATCACGACTATGGCCAGTGAGAAAGGCCCTAGCTTGGTCCACGATCTCGCTGTATTCTTGACGACTGATCAGACCAACGCAGGGTGCGGTGCAGCGATTAATCTGGTATTGTAAGCATGGGCGATTACGTCCTGAGAAAATACTGTCGGTACAACTTCTGAGCGGGAATACCTTCTGCAACGTGTTAATTGTACGGTTAACCGCGCTTGCCGATGCGAAGGGGCCGAAATAGTCACCATCTCGTTTCCGCGCGCCACGGTGTTTTATTAGCTGAGCCCAATCGGATTCCGTCCGTAATAGGATAAATGGAAATGACTTGTCGTCGCGTAACAAGATATTGTAGCGGGGGCGCAACTTCTTAATCAGATTGCTCTCAAGAAGAAGCGCTTCGGCCTCAGTATTAGTGCTTACGACCTCCAAGTCTGCGGTGTGTTCGACCATTACCCGGATACGTTTAGACAGGCCTTGTGGCCGAGTGTAGGAGTTCACTCGCTTGCGCAGGCTTTTAGCCTTACCTATGTACA
>CEUL01047190.1_pt1 | contig 18554 bp, 16 predicted proteins | sample 427021 | NCBI WGS metagenome assembly CEUL01 (sample SAMEA2622800, study PRJEB7988) | marine metagenome | isolation source: saline water (ENVO:00002010), including | reverse complement strand
TTAATTATTTACTGAATAATGCAATTATACTTAACTCATGACTGATATATCTGTTAGCTGCAAAGCAGGAAAATTTACCGGAACGCAAAAAAATAATGTAAATTTTTTTTATGGCATTCCATATGCTAAAACTCTAAATAAGGATACTCAATGGTTGCCTCCAGAAAGAATAGATAAAGAAATATCTCATAAAGCATCAAATAGAGGTTTTAGTGCACCACAAACAATCTATAAAGAATCATTTTTAACAGATCCCTCAATGCCAGATGAATCGATAGACTGTCTTTCGTTAAATATTGCCTCAAAGGACCTTAAGGCAAAAATGCCTGTCATGATTTGGATCCATGGAGGAGCCTACATCTCAGGCTCTTGTAATTCAATTGTTTATGATCTTGATTACCTGCCACTCCATGAAATTGTTTTAGTAACTATCAATTATCGTTTGGGACCATTTGGTTTTTTAAAACTTGATGAAGCAACAAATGGTCAAATCAAATCAACTGGTAATGAGGGTTTAATGGATCAAAAGCTAGCAATACAGTGGGTAAAGGAAAATATTGATGAATTTGGTGGCGATTCAGAAAATATCACTCTTTTTGGAGAATCTGCTGGAGCATGGAGTGTTGCATTGCAATCGTCAATCAGTCCAGAAGGTAATTTATTCTCCAAGGCAATATGTCAAAGTGGCGGCATGAATGCTTATTTCGATATTGATAGAGCAAATAAATGGGGAGAGTTGTTTATTAAAACAGCACACGAAAGCGGATTCAAAATTAATGACTTGCACCATATAGGTCATCAACAGATTACAAAAATATCATCTCAAATGAAGCATACAATGATAGCTGATGGAATATGGTTATCACCTGAAATTGGTTTTGCTCCTGTATCTGATGGAAAATTTCTTCCCTTAGATCCCATTAAAAATTTTATCGATTCACCAATCAGGCTTCTTATTGGTACTACATCAGATGAATACAGGCTTTGGTCTGAATTTGAACCATATTATCTAAATCTTAATAAAGAAGATTTCTTTAAAAGATTAAAAAAAATATTTAAAAAAAGCAGTGTTGATAAAATAGCAAACATTTACCTAAGCAATAATTATGAAGGAAATATATATAAACATGCTCTTTCAGATTTAATGACCGACTGGACATTTGGTATGCATGCATTAGAACTCCTTGAGCAACATAAAGCTCGATCATATGGATATTTTTTCAATGAACTGAGCCCACTTTTAGATGGAAAATTAGGCGCTTATCATGCGAGTGAATTACCTTACTTATTTGGTTCAGCAAATAGAAAAATCTTCAAAGATTTTTGCTCTAATAGCCAAGAAGAAATATCTAATTTTTTTCAAGTCTCATGGACTCAATTTGCAAAAACAGGCTCTCCTACCTCGAAATTAATGGACTGGCATGTTTATAAAAGTAATTCGTCTGTAGTTTGTATTAATTCGACACCTAAAATTCAAACATTTCAAAATAAAGATAGGATAAAATTACTTAATGAATCCAAAATCAAATTTTAAAAATTCAATTATTTTATTTAGTCTATTTATTTTTGGCTCTTGTGTTAGTCCGATTCAAAAAAATAATATCCTAAGTATTGCAACTTCATCTGGGATTTCTCAGGGCATATTAAGACAAGACATTATTTCATGGGAAGATATTCCTTATGCGCTCCCACCTGAGGGTGATTTAAGATGGAAAGCGCCAAGGCCTCTAATTGCACCTGATTCAGAAATTCAACCCCAAGAGGGGAATGGCTGTTTACAGGAAGCTAGTATTTATGCAGGTATTCAAGGCGAAGGTATTGTTGGTCAAGAGGATTGCTTATATTTAGATATAAAAGCACCTGTTAATAATTTAAATAGAAGACTTCCTGTAATGTTTTGGATCCATGGGGGAGGTAATACTTCAGGTATTAAAGATTACTATGATTTCTCTGAGTTAGTTCGAAGACATCAAGTTCTTGTTGTAACAATTAATTACCGTTTAGGCCCTATGGGTTGGTTTACGCATCCTGCAATTCAAGGACTTCAAAATGGACTAGATAAAACATCTAACTTTGGAACTCTGGATATAATTGAGGCCTTAAAATGGGTGCAAAAGAATATTAAAAATTTCGGCGGTGATCCAAATAACATAACGATTTTTGGAGAATCTGCAGGAGGACATAATGTACTTTCATTGCTTGCCTCTCCGATTGGCGAGGGCTTATTTCATAAAGCGATCTCTCAGTCTGGGTATACAACAAGCTTTACTTTGGAAGAAGCATATGGATCTAATCAAAAAGAAAAACGTGGTAATAGACTAGCTTCTGATAAAGTCTTATCAAGACATGATTTGTCAGGGTATGGATCAATAAAGAATCTTTTTCTTAGCAATCAGCAAAAATATGGCGAAGATTATCAAAGATATTTAAGATCCATTGATGGTAAGGCCCTTTTAGAGACATATAAAAAAATTTCTGAAGATACATATGATCGATTACCTATTCTTACAAGAGATGGAATTGTAGTGCATCTTGATGGAATGAGTGCTGGATTAGCTGCTGCTAAAAATAAAAATAATATACCCGTAATTGCTGGATCAAATAAAGATGAGCTTTCTCTTTGGCTTGCTTCAAATAGATATTTTGTAAAAGCCTCTTATCCTTTAACTAAATTGATTCCTCTTCCAAAAATAGAATTTAAAAAGGAAGATTTGTATAAACTTTGGGTAAAAATACGATCACAAGGTTGGAAGCTTAGAGGGGTTGATGAACCTTTAATGGAGCTAGAGAAGTCTGGAAATAATTCTCTATATGCCTACAGATTTGATTGGGATGACCAAACCTCTTCCTATTTTGCAGATTTTCCAACTCTTATAGGATCTGCTCATGGTATTGAAATTTCATTTGTTACGGGAGATTTTAAGTTTGGTCCTATTGGAAGATATGTGTATCCAAAGGGTGAGCTTCGAAATCAAATGCAAGAAACTATGATGAATGCCTGGGCCTCATTTGCAAAAACAGGTGTTCCAAAAACTGGGAAAGGAGTTAAATGGGAAAAATTTGATTCTAAAAATAGACGATACCTAAAACTTGATTCTGACAACTATCTTTCTATGGATAAAGAAATGCTGTCTCTTGAGTATATTTTAGGAAATCTTAAATTATCACCAATTGGAACTCTCCTAGAAAAATGTCTGCTTGCAGAAGAAACATTTTTTAACATAGGAGACCGAATGGATGATGAGTTTTTGAAATGGAATAATTCTGTTTGTAAGCAGTTCGACATGTATGGTGAGAGAAAAAAAATCGAAGCCGATTTAATTGAAGAATATGGTTCAGCTAGTGTTTATTGATAATGATCGCATATTCTAAAAAAATACTTTTATTATTTTTTGGCTCAATTTTACTTTTAAGTTGCGGTTCTGATGTTGATCCAGGAAAGATCGAAGGTGCTCCTCGAACTAGTGAGGCGATATATAAACAAGACTTAAAATTCTTGAAAACAAAAGATTCATTATTTGGAGATGATATAAGAGATACAACGCAAATTTTATTTGGAGATTTGCATGTTCATACAACTTATTCAATAGATGCCTTCACTTTAGAATTACCAATGATGGGTCTTCAAGGAGTGCATGATAGCTCTATGGCTTGTGATTTTGCACGATATTGTGCAAATCTCGATTTTTTTAGTTTTAATGATCATGCAGAAGGATTAACTCCTGAGCATTGGCGTCAGCAAAATAAGATTGTTGAGCAATGCAATGTTTCAAATGACGATCCCATAACAAATGATTTAGTTGTTTTTCCTGGTTGGGAGTGGACTCAAATTGGAACGACAAAAGAAAATCATTGGGGTCATAGAAATGTAATCTTTAAAGATATTTATAATTTGCCTGCGAGGCCAATTGGAGCCAGAACTCCTAACTCTGGATTAGGAGTTTTTGACACCACTGAGCAGGCAGTAGGTGCCAGATGGTTAGATGTTTTTAATTTTAAACGCTATTCAGATTTGAAATGGCTTTTGAATGAAGTAAGGAGCATTCCCTACTGTGAGGAAGGAATTTCATCAACTGAATTACCACTTAACTGTTATGAGTATGCAAGTTCACCTAAAGAACTCTTTGCTAAACTTGATGAATGGAATTATGACAGTATTGTTATACCACACGGTCAGACTTGGGGATATCATGTGCCCCTAGGAACTTCTTGGGATAAACGTTTGAGTGAAGAGGGTCATGATCCTGAGAAACAGATTTTATTAGAAATAATGTCGGGTCATGGTAACAGTGAAGAGTATAGAGATATAGCATCAGTAAATTTTCTACAAGATAACGAAATGATTTGTCCTGAGCCGACTGATAATTTTTTGCCATGTTGCTGGCAAGCAGGTGAAATGCAAAAAAAACGCTGTGATGGTCTTTCTGAGGAGGAATGCAGCGCTAGAGTAGAGCTAGCAAAAAAATATACTCTAGCTGGAGGCCCCTATACTAATATGGTTTTTCCTGAGGCTAAACCAGAAGAATGGTTAAGCTGTGATCAATGCACTGATTGTTTTAAACCTTCATTTAATTATAGACCGAAACAATCTGCACAATATGCATTAGCGATTTCAAATTTTGATGATTCTGAAGAAAATCCTCAAAGATATAACTTTGGTTTTATAGCATCCACAGATGATCATACTGCTCGACCCGGAACAGGTTATAAACAATATGAGAGACGAAAAATGACTTTCGCTACCGGAGTAAAATCCAAATTGTGGGAATACAAATATAAAGCTGAGGATCCAAGTTTCCCAGAGATTCCTAAAATTATACCTGGTGAAAGTCAACCTGATAGTGAGAGGGTTTCAAGTTTTGTTTATCCAGGAGGAATCTTAGCTGTTCATGCAAAAGGAAGGGGAAAAGATGCAATTTGGTCTGCTCTAAAAAATAAAAATGTTTATGGCACGAGCGGACCCCGAATATTGCTATGGTTTGACTTGATAAATTCACCTCAAGGCAAGGCCCCTATGGGATCAGAAATTACAATGAGTCAAAATCCAAGATTTATTGTAAAAGCTGCTGGAAGCTTTATACAAGATAGCGGTTGTTCAAGTGAATCGGTGGATGCGCTTTCATCGGATAGATTGGAATATCTTTGTGCAGGAGAATGCTACAATCCATCCAATAAAAGACATGTGCTTGAACGTATAGAAGTAATCAAAATTACTCCACAATCATACTCTGGTGAATCTATAAAACCCCTAATTCAGGATCCATGGAAGAAAATTCCATGTAATGGTACAGGTGAATGCATCGTTGAATTTGAAGATCAAAATTATTCTCGAGACAGTGTTTATTACGTGAGGGTAATACAAGAATCAACTCCAGCAATCAATGGATCATCTATATCGGACAGAAAAGAGTTTAAACTTTGTAAAGGAAGTTTTAGAACTGATCTCAATGACAATTGCTTAAGCTTAACTAATGAGAGGGCGTGGTCATCACCCATATATTTAAATAAGCCTTAAGCAGAATTTTGTTGTTTGATTTTATTTGCTGTAACCCTTTTTATTTTTAATAACTCAGCTATCTTAAAATATAAATTTTCTTCATATGCATCAACAACAGAATCAGCAGTAACTAATTCCCATAATATTTTTAGTAAATCTTTTTTTTCATCATTGTTATGAGTCTCATTAATTTTTTTTACAAAAGGATAAAAGGAAACCGATTCTTGGGCCTCATCAATAATTTTTTTGATGATTGTTGAAACTTTTGTGTCTTTGCCTGAAATTGCACTAGCTCTGTCTTTAATTATTTTTAACTCAGCTTCGTCAAGATTTCCATCACTTATAGCTATTTCAAACATAAGCCTTAATACGACATCTGCTTCCTCATGAGAATCGATTAGATCTGCAGTAGGTTTTTTATTGAATAAATTTTTTAGCATATTTTAAATTTTTTCTTTAAGTTTCGCTTTGGGTAATTTAAGAAGGTTCCAACAATAATATTGAAATCCGAAATAAAAGATTTATTTATAATATATGCTTCATCAATTTCAGCAAGTTTTTTAGGATCACTCATATCATATCCAAGTATTTGTGCTAATCCTGTAATACCAGGTTTAATCCTGTAAATATCTCTTTGAGATCTTTCTTGCGTCAGCTCCCCTTGAGTAAGTAGTCCAGGCCTTGGCCCCACTAAATTTATGTCACCCTTGAGAACATTTATTAACTGAGGAAATTCATCAAGCTTTAATTTTCTTATCCACTTACCGTTTTTAAGCATATTGGATTCTTTTAGCTCATGAGTGCCAATATTTGGTGTATTCTTCCTAAGTGTTCTAATTTTTATCATATTGAAAATATTTTTATTTAAACCAATTCTTTCTTGAACGAAGAAAACAGGGAAGCCGTCTTCAATAATAATTATCAATCCCGCAATAATTAAAAGCGGACTCAAACATATCAAGCCAACTAAACAAATAATGTTTCTAATAATTTTAATAATTTTTTTTAGCATCATTTTGTAGGGTAAAATAATTTTTTATTTTAAATCATATATATGAATATTGCTTTAACTGGATCATCGGGATCGATAGGGTCTGTTCTAGTAAATGACCTCAAGGTTGCAGGACATAAAGTTATATCTATTTCCTCTACTCTTTCCATTCACGACGAAAATATTTTTTTATTCGAAGAGATTATTTCAGGCAAAATTATTTTGGACGCTGATGTAGTTCTTCATCTTGCCTCTATCAATTCAAATTTAAATGAATCTCAAATAGATGAGGAGATCAATTTATGTAAAAGTGTAATTGAATTAATGGAGGCTATGAAATGTAATAACGTAATCTTTTTTAGCTCAATTAAGGTTTACGGAGAAAACTCTTTTGACATAAGTCAATTTGCAGAAGACTTTGCGTTGGAGCCAAAAAGTTTTTATGGAGAGGCAAAAATGAAATGCGAAAATTTAATCAAAGAATTCTCCTCTATCTTAAATTTTAATTATACTATTTTACGATTGCCTCCTCTTATTCTCGAGAATTCAAATTCCAATCTTGCAAAATTATTTTTCGGAATTAAAAATGGTATCCCAATTCCGTCATTTCAAATCGGGGATAATAATAAAAGAAGTTTTTTATCTTATGGATTGTTGCTTTCTTCCATTAAAATTTTTCTTGATGATACAACCAAAATTAATAATTCCACATTTAATTTAGGAGATGAAGAAGCTATATCAACAAATGATCTTATAAGAAAAATTGGCGCCCAGCTAAATAAAAAACCAAAAATTATTTATCTTCCAAATTTCCTTTTTAACTTAATGATGAAATTAAATAGATTACAATTGATCTTATGTCAATTATATGGAAATTTTAATATTTCTACTGAGAAGTTTAAAAAGACTTTTCTTTAAAACTTTTCCATTGAGTAAAATATAACAAACATGAATTTAATTGGACAAAAGCTTAACTCGTTATCAAGGCCCCAAAAAACTATTTTAGTTTTGTTAAACGATTTATTTTTAGCTTTTGCATGCTGGCTAGTTTTTGGACCTCCTATGGCATCAATTATTTCAAGTAACGCGGCTGTAAACTTAATAAGCTTAATTTCTTCTCAAATATATTCTTTCATTTTTCCGGCTATTTTCTTTGTTTCATATTTTTATTTTTTTGGATATTACAGATCATTAATACGATTCTTTGATTCACGAGATTCAATTTTTCTTTGCGTTTCAGGATCTTTAATTTTTGGATTTTCTTGGGCAGCAATTTATATATTGCAATTTGATTTAATAAAAACAAGTTTATTATCTGTAATTCTTTTGCAGGGATTGCTTTTATCAGCTGTTTTATATGCATTTATTAATATCTCTAGAGATGTAGCAAAATACTTTTTATACCCTTACCAAAAAAATGAAAATGCATTACCAGTTGTTATCTTTGGTTCAGGAAAATCTGCTAAAGCTTTATTAGATGCATTTCAAAATGATCCTTTAAAAAACGTAATTGCAATCTACGATGACTCTCCAACATTTAAAAATTTGCAAATTAATAATGTTCCAATCATTTCAAAGTTTAAGAATTTAGAGGATCTTAAAGATAAGCATGAAAATTTACAGGTTTTCCTCGCTTTGCCCAATATAAAGACAGATAAAAGAAGAAAAATAATTGCTGATTTAGAGACAATGAAAGTTGCCGTCAGAACTGTTCCAACATTAACTGAGTTAATTTCTGATCAAAAAAAGATGACCGATATCCAGGAACTATCGATTGATGATATTTTACCTGGAGCAAGAATATCTAGTGCCAAATTAGGGAACGTCGAATCAAAAAATTTTTTCATTTCTGGCGCAGGAGGCTCAATAGGCTCTGAAATAACAAGACAATTATTATTAAGTAATCCTAAGCAAGTAATTTTATTTGAGCTTTCTGAATACAGTCTTTTTCAAATAGACAGAGAATGTAAATCATTAATTGATTCGAAAAAACTGCAATCGAAAGTTATTCCTATACTTGGCGATATTCGAGATAAAGAAAACTTAGAGTATGTTTTTCAGAAATTTAAAATAGATCATGTATATCATGCAGCTGCATATAAACATGTCCCTTTGGTGGAAGATCAAAATAATTTAGCAAAAGCAGCTGAGAATAATATTCTTGGCACAAATAATCTTGCTCAAGTTTCACTTGATAATCAGGTAAGCTCTTTTGTTATGATTTCTACTGACAAGGCGGTTCGACCTTCTAATGTTATGGGCGCTACAAAAAGATTTGCAGAGATAATTATTCAATCAATAAATGATAAATCAACAATTACAAAATTTAGTATGGTTAGGTTTGGAAATGTAATAAATTCTTCCGGTTCAGTTATTCCTTTGTTCCTTGATCAAATTTCACAAGGTGGACCAGTGACAGTAACTGATAAAGAGGTAAAAAGATATTTTATGACTATTCCTGAGGCATCAAGTTTAGTCCTGCAGGCAGGTGAAATGGCCAAAGGAGGAGAGGTTTTTATTTTAGACATGGGCGAACAAGTGAAAATTTATGATCTAGCAAAAAAGATGATTCATCTATCTGGAAGAAATTATGTTGAAAATCGCGATGATGATGGCATACAGATAATTGAAGTTGGGCTCAGGCCAGGCGAAAAAATGTATGAAGAATTACTTATCTCTGGTTCAGAAATAAAGACTCAAAATAATAAAATTTTTAAGGCTAATGAAACATTTATTGATTATAAAAAATTAGCCCCTATCATTGAAAAAATTCAATCATATATATCAAATTATGATAATGAAGGAATCCTAAATATATTAACTGAAAATGTTGAGGGCTTTAATCGATGAAAAAATACATGATTTTAACTATTGCTAGTTGTCTGTTGTCTTTTAGTGGATCTGCTTTTGCAGATATCTTAAAAGATTTAGTTCTTGAACCTGGATTCAATATTTCAATTTATGCAGATAACCTAGATTCACCAAGACAAATGGCTGAAGGAAAAAATGGAACAATTTTCGTAGGTGAAAGGAACGGTAAGATTTTAGCACTTAGGGATCTCGATAATAATGGCAGAGTTGATTTAAAAATTATTGTTGCAGACGGGCTTACTTATTCCACAGGGGTGAGTTTGTTTAATGGTGACTTATATTTTTCTGAAATAAGCCGAATCTGGAAAATTGAAAATATTGAAGATTGGATTGCTAATTATTCCGTAAATTCAAAGCAGCCTGAAAGAATTTTGGTAGTAGATAATTTACCAGACGATAGATGGCATGGTTGGAAATGGTTGCAACATGACCAAGATGGAAGTCTTTATTTTAATGTGGGTGCTCCATGTAATATTTGTTTATCAAAGAATCCCCAATTTGCTTCAATTTTAAAATATAAAGATGGGGATCTAAGTTACGCTGCTAAAGGAGTAAGAAATACTGTTGGATTTGATTTTCATCCAGTAAGTAAAAAACTCTATTTCACTGATAATGGAAGAGATTGGCTTGGCGACGACTCTCCATCTTGTGAGTTAAATAGACTAGATTTTGAGGGTCAATTTTTTGGTTATCCATTTAAACATGCATCAGATGTAATTGATCCTGAGTTTGGCGATATTAATCCTGGATATGACTTTGTAGATCCTATATTAGAACTAGGCGCCCACGTCGCTCCAACAGGAGTTAGTTTCTACAATGGTGATATGTTTCCTGAAAGAATGAAAAATAATCTTTTTATAGCATTGCATGGGTCATGGAATCGCACTGAAAAAGTCGGCTATAAACTAATTCGCGTTCAGATTGATGAGGAGGGTAATGTTTTAAACACATCCGACTTTGTAAGTGGTTGGCTCAGAGATGAAAAGGTTTCTGGTAGACCATCGGCACCCATCATGAAAAGTGATGGTAGCTTATTACTTTCTGATGATAAGGCAAATGTTATTTATAGAATTACATATAAATAATTAACATGAGGGTAGGTATAGCCGGATATGGTGTTGTTGGAAAAAAAAGATATTCTTCAATAATCAAAAACACTTCTTTTAAAGTAACGGATATTTCCGAAATAAACCCAGCTGCAAGGGGTGAAATTCCTCAAGGCATAAATGTTTTTGACAATTATCATGATCTTATTTTAAAGGCTGATTTAGATGTTATTTTTATAAGTCTTCCTAATAAGTATGCTTCAGACGCTGTTTCTATGAGTTTAAGTAAAGGATTAAATGTATTTTGTGAAAAACCGCCTGCACGAAACCTCAAGGAATTAATGCAAGTTCAAAAAAAATATATGCAATCTCCTAACTCCAAGCTGATGTATGGCTTTAATCATAGATTTCATCTTTCTGTGGAACAAGCCAAATCAATTATTGATAGCAAAGTTTATGGAAGTATTATCAATTTAAAAGGTGTATACGGAAAATCTCAAATGATAAGTTTCAATCAAACTGATTGGAGGACTAAAAGAGAGGAGTCAGGTGGAGGAATATTGCTCGATCAAGGAATACATATGCTCGATTTAATTAGATATTTATCTGGTGAAAATTTCTCAAATGTTTTTTCATTTGTTAATAATGCATTTTGGAATTTTGATGTCGAGGATAATGCATATGTTTTGATGCAATCTCCAAATGGCGTAATTGCTCAGGTCCATTCATCTGCTACTCAATGGAGACACGTATTTAATTTAGAAATTACTCTTCAAAAAGGTTCGCTGGTTCTAGGGGGCTTACTTACTGGCTCAAAAAGTTATGGAGATGAAACGCTTCGAATAATCACATCTAATCCTGAAAAAGATAAAGGAATCCCAGAAGAGTCAACTAAAAAATATAATGAAGATGTATCATGGGATAATGAGATAAAGTATTTTTCACATTGTTTAACTAACAATCTAGATATTGAGAGAGGAAGTATTGACGATGCGATTGAAACTATGAAGTTAGTTGAAACTATCTATAAAGCTGATCCTGAATGGAAAAAGAAATACTATAATTAAATTTGGACCAATTATGAATACATCTTCGTCTTATTCCGAAAAATATCTAAAGTATCTTACTGATCTAATATCTCAATTAGATAGAGAAGCCATAGGTAAATTTGCAGACTTACTTCTGAAATCTAGAGATTCTAAAACAACAACGTTTTTTCTTGGCAATGGCGGAAGTGCATCAACTGCTACTCATTTCGTTAATGATGTGTCACTTGGGAGTCGACAATTTGAAAAACCATTTCGAGCAATAAGTCTTTGTGATAATCAAGCAGTTATAACTGCCATTGCAAATGATGATGGATACGACAATATTTTTTTGCAACAGCTTCAAACATTGGCGAAGCCGGGAGATAATATTGTTTGTATTTCCGCATCAGGTAACTCAAAAAATTTAATTAAAGCTGTTGAATATGCTAAAAAAAATAATATTTTTGTAGTGGGATTAACTGCCTTTGATGGAGGATATTTAAAAGAAAATTGTAATTTAAATATTCATGTTCCAACTAAAGTTGGTGAGTACGGTCCGGCCGAAGATTTACACATGGTAGTTTGCGGTCTGGTTGGTTCTTATTTTAGAGAAAAGTTCTTGGATGCTTGATTTAAATCAATGTTTAGAAAATGCAAAATCTGCTGCTTTGCTCGCTGGAGAGTTCATACTAAATGAACAAGGAAAAAATTTAGAAGTATTATCAAATGCTGGGCGAGATCTAAAGCTTCAATTGGACATTGATTCTGAAAAACTGATCAAAGATCATATTAGCTCTAATAGCTCTTATCCAATTTTAGGAGAAGAGAGTGGTTTCAGTGGAGATCTTGAAGATCTATATTGGGTTGTTGATCCGCTTGATGGGACATCAAATTTTTTGAGAGGTATTCCCATAAGCTGCGTTTCAATTGCATTAATACAAAATATGACTCCCATACTTGGAGTAATATATGACTTTAATCATCATGAAATATATTGTGGTCATAAAGAATCAAAGGCATATATGAATGATAAGGAAATTAGAGTTTCATCTCTTTCGTTGAAAAGCGAATCAACATTAGTTACTGGGATTCCAGCTAAAACAAATTACTCTGATACTGAATTCAGTGAAATGATAGCTAATTTTCAGGCATGGAAAAAAATTAGAATGATTGGATCCGCAGCTATGGCAGCTTGCTATGTTGCCTCTGGAAAAGCAGAGACTTATCAAGAGAATGGAATTTTTATTTGGGATATTGCAGCTGGCGCGGCTATTGTAAATGCAGCAGGAGGCATTGCATTTATTACTAACATGCAAACTGATTATCGAGTTGATGCAAAGTTTACTAACAAAAAAATAGAACAATAATTTGAATAAATTAGACACAGTTGCAGTTGCATCAAGATCCTTCTCTCAAAATGATAGGTTAGTAAAAAATCTTCAAAGTAAGTATTCATCAGTATTACTTAACAACTTTGGTAAAACTCTAAAAGGAGATGAGCTGGTTGAATTTTTAATGCCAGCAACTAAAGCAATTATTGGTATAGAGGACTTGTCTGAGTCAGTTCTTGAAAAACTCACCAAATTAAAAGTTATTAGTAAATACGGAGTCGGTTTAAATAATCTTGATTTAAGTCTTCTTAAAAAAAGAAATATCAGATTAGGATTTACGCCCGGTGTAAATAAACAAAGTGTTGCAGAATTAGCGCTTACTTTGATACTAATTGGTCTTAAAAAAATTCATGATAATAGTATAGATATAATGAATGGAAACTGGTCGCAAGAAAAAGGATCAGAGCTTTATGGAAAAAATATTGGATTGCTTGGATTTGGAAATATTGGTCAAAAATTAGCGTCTCTTTTGCGACCTTTTAATTGCAAGATCACATTTTATGATGAAAAAAATTTTTCCAAGAAAGAGATTGCAGATATTTCATCAAAGATGAATTTTGAACCGAGTTTAATTAATCAGATGTCTTTAGAACAAGTTTTTAAAGAATCGGATATATTGAGCATACATCTTCCTTTGACGCCCGAAACAAAGAATATAATTTCAATAGTTGAGCTTAATAAATTAAAGAAAAATGTTTGTATTATTAACACTGCAAGAGGCGGAATTGTAAATGAAAGGGATCTTCATATTTTCCTATCGGAAAATCCTTCTAGTTACGCAGGATTTGATGTTTATAAGCAAGAGCCTGCTTTTGATAATCCCTTATTTGAACTAAAGAACTTTTTTGGAACATCACATCGCTCCAGTCTCACAAATGAGGGTATTCTCTCGATGGGGATGGCTGCCATCAATGGATTAGATGATAATATTAGTATCACTTAACAGATCAACCTTATGAGTAAAACTTCTATTGGTACATGGCTTAGTTTGCCCAGTGAATCTATAGCTGAAATTTTTGCTAATGCTGGTTATGAATGGATTGTGATTGATCTTGAGCACAGTTGCATTGGTATCAATCAAGCTGAAAAGCTTATTAGAGTGATAGATTTAGCAGGTTCAAAGCCATTTGTTAGGTTATCGGCACATGATAATTCTCAGATAAAAAGAGTTTTAGATGCTGGAGCAAAAGGAATTTTGGCTCCCATGATAGAAACTCTTAATCAGACAGAAAGTATAATTTCTGCATGTCAATATCCGCCAAATGGGACTAGGGGCATGGGCCTTGCTCGAGCACAAGGATATGGAGACAATGAAGCAAAAAATAACTATATCAATCAAACAGTAAATGAAATCGAGATATATGTTCAGATTGAATCAAAAAAAGGTTTAAAAAATTGCAAAGAAATTTTTTCTCAAAATATAAACGGTTATTTTATTGGTCCATATGATCTTTCAGCATCTTTAAACAATCCAGGGAAATTTGATACTGATGAATTTTATAATGCTGAAAATATCATACTGTCAGCAGCAAAAAATGAAGGTATCAAATGCGGATATCATCTTGTTGAGCCAGAAAAAAACAAAATTTATGAACTTCAAGATAGAGGATATAACATGATTGCTTTCAGTGTTGATATTAGAATGTTAGATGTCACCTCAAGATTACCCTTCAACGACAAATGAAAAATACATTAGGAGTTATTCCAGCCAGAATGTCTTCATCTCGTTTTCCGGGAAAACCACTTGAAAAAATCCTTGATATTCCCATGCTAGCTCATTGTTATGAAAGAGCAGTTTTATCAGATGCTTGCGACAATTTAGTAATTGCAACACCTGATCAAGAGATTATAGATTGGGCAAATTTATTTGAGATTCCCTCAGTATTAACAAGCCATTCTCACCAAAGAGCTACTGATCGCGCAAAAGAAACATTAGATATTCTTGAAACTAAAGGTTTTGAATATGATTTAATTTTATTATTACAGGGTGATGAACCTCAAATTCTTCCTGATGATATTTGTAATCTTAAAAATGCATTTTTAAATAAAGAACATGATGTAGTAAATTTAATTTTTCCAGTTACAGAAGCAGGTCTTCAGGATCCAAATGTTGTGAAAGTGGTTTTTGACAAAAACTTTAATATCCATTTTTTTTCAAGATCACATATCCCTCATGATTCAACCAACGGGTTCAGACAACTGGGGATGATTGGTTTTACAAAAGAAGCTTTGCAAAATTATGCTAGTCTTTCTTCTACAGTTCTTGAAGAAGTTGAATCTGTAGATATGATGAGACTAATTGAAAATGATTTTTCAATTCAAGGAGTTTTATCTAGCTCTGAAATTCTAGGCGTTGACACTCCGAAAGATTTAAAGAGGGTTGAAAAATTTATGTTGAGCGATCAATTTTTAGATTTATACAAAAAAAAATATATTAAGTAGAATCCTATTTTATGAGAGGCATTATTTGGTTTAGAACAGATTTAAGGATTGATGACAATCCTGCATTATATAATGCATTGGATAAGTGCGATGAGGTCATTGGAGTATATATTTTTTCTCAAACTCAATGGAAGGCACACAATGAATCAAATGTTAAGCTTGAGTTTCTTGAAAAGAATTTAATTCTTTTAGAGCAGTCACTTTCAAAGTTTAATATCCCATTAGTAGTTATAGACACAAATAGCTTTGAGTCTTTGCCAACAGATCTATGTTTATTTGCAACATCTAATAAAGTGCAACATATTTTTTGGAATAATGAATTTGGAGTTAATGAAACTAAAAGAGACTTACAATCTTGCACAATGCTTGCGAAACAAAATATCAATACTTCAAGATTTGATGATCAGGTAATTTATAAGCCAGGATTTCTTAAAACAGGACAAGGTAAACCTTTTTCTGTTTTTACGCCCTTCAAAAGAAGATGGGTTGAAAATTTTGAAATGGATTTTTTAAATATCAAGAACAAAGATTGTATTAAAAAACCCATTGAGATTAAAAGTGATTTATCTAAGATAGAATTTACAAAAACTCACTCAGTAAATATTGCACTTTGGCCAGCTGGAGAGGATGCGGCTCAAGAAAGACTTTTAAATTTTTTAAATTTAAAAGCAGAGGCATACAGTGAATCAAGGAATACTCCAATCTTGGATGGAACAAGCAGAATTTCTCCATATCTTGCGTTAGGCATTCTCTCTCCAAGAAGATGTATTTTAGAAGGTTTAAAGCTTAATAATTATGAATTTACTTCAGGGATTAAAGGAATTTGTAAATGGATTGATGAGATAGTTTGGAGAGAATTTTACAGAAATATAATGCACTGTTTTCCTAGAGTTAGTAAAAATAGACCTTTTCAAATTCATACTGAAAATCTTGAATGGAGACACTCTGAAAAAGAGTTACAAGCTTTCTATTCTGGAAATACTGGTTTCCCGATTGTTGATGCAGGTATAAGACAAATGCTTGCCGAAGGCTGGATGCACAATAGATTAAGAATGGTGGTGGCAATGTTTTTTACAAAAAATATGCTCCATGATTGGAGACTAGGCGAAAGATTTTTTATGGAAAATTTGATAGATGGAGATTTTGCGTCTAATAATGGTGGTTGGCAATGGAGTGCATCAACCGGAACAGATGCAGCTCCTTATTTTAGGATTTTTAATCCAATTACTCAGTCTCAGAACTTTGATCCTGAAGGCAAATTCATTAAACAATTTATACCTGAGTTGAATATGCTCTCTAGCAAAGAAGTTCATCTGCCTCAAACTGATCTTCTAACAAGTTATAATTATCCCTCCCCAATATTAGATCTAAAATCTTCAAGATTAAGGGCTATTGAAGTTTTTAAAGAGAATAACCAAACTAGAGATGCATAATTTCTTTAGTTATAATTTATTTCAAATATAGGAAAATTTTATGAAAGAAATGCACAAATTTTATATTAACGGTGAATGGGTTGATTCAATGGGCTCTGAAATTATTGAAGTCATTAATCCTTCAGATGAATCAATAGTAGGAACAATTGCTGCAGGCACTAAAGAAGATATTGATCAAGCAGTAGCAGCAGCAAAAGAAGCATTTAAATCATTTAGCTATTCTTCTAAGCAAGAAAGAATTACTTTGCTTGAAAATATTATCTCAGAGTATGAAAAAAGATCTGAAGAACTTGCAAAAACAATTTCTGCGGAAATGGGAGCACCACTATGGTTATCCAATGTAGCTCAAGTTACGTCAGGCTTATCACACTTTAAAGATACGCTAGAAGTCCTTAAGAAGTTTGAATTTGAAACAACTGAAAATGAATATATTTTACGTAAGGAGCCAATTGGTGTTATCGGAATGATAACTCCATGGAACTGGCCTATGAATCAAATGTGTACAAAAGTTGCTTCAGCAATTGCGTCAGGATGTACTATGGTTTTGAAGCCAAGCGAGATAACTCCATTTTGTGGAATTATATTTGCTGAAATCTTAGATTCTGCAAAAGTGCCTGCCGGGGTTTTCAATCTAGTTAATGGCATGGGCCCAATTGTAGGAGCTGCTCTTTCTGAACATGAGGACATTGATATGATGCACTTTACTGGCTCCACAAGAGCTGGAGTAGCTGTGGCAATAGCGTCTGCTCCGACTGTTAAAAGAGTTGCTCAGGAGCTTGGTGGCAAATCAGCTAATATTATTTTGGATGATGCTGATATAGAAAAGGCCGTGGCAGCTGGTGCAAATCATTGCTTTATGAATACTGGTCAATCGTGCAATGCTCCAACAAGGATGTTAGTTTCATCAATCAATTATGATAAAGCAGTGGAGATTGCTGCTAAGGTTGCGAATTCTACTGTGGTCGGTGCTCCCGAAGATGAGGGAGTAAAAATCGGGCCTATCTCTAACAAAGTTCAGTATGAAAAAGTTCAAAGATTGATCCAAATTGGAATCGATGAAGGTGCGAGACTTGTTGCAGGAGGACTTGGGCGACCAGATGGAATGTCGGAAGGTTATTTTGTTAAACCAACTGTTTTTGCTGATGTAACCAATGATATGACTATAGCCAGAGAGGAAATATTTGGTCCTGTTCTTAGTATCCTAAAGTACGAAACAGAGGATGAAGCAATTGATATTGCTAATGATACAGAATATGGTTTAGCTGGATATGTCCAATCAGGAGATGAAAATCACGCCAAGGATGTTGCTAGAAAGATTAGAGCTGGTCAGATTAGCATAAATAGAGGTAATACAGGTCCCGCAGCTCCTTTTGGAGGTTTCAAGACCTCCGGAAATGGTAGAGAGCATGGATTAAGTGGCCTGAATGAATGCCTAGAAACAAAAGCAATACTGGGAAAGTAGTTTTTTAGTCAAATAAATCTGGTTCTTTTTGAGTTATCATGTCGTATAAAGGTTGAAAACTGGCCCATGCTGCTAATTCGTTTGCTATAAAATCTCTAGTCTTTACTGCAGTATCATGAGGTATAAGAGTAGGAGTTCCTGCTGCTTCTGCCATTAGCTGAGATTGGCAGCAGCGCTCAAGTGATAAGAAATACCATAAAGCGATATCTATTGAAGAGCCTGTTGAAAGAATTCCGTGATTTTGCATTATTAAAACTTGCTTATCTCCAAGAGCATTAGCTATTCTTTCTCCTTCACTTGTATCTTCAGAGACTCCTGAAAAATCGTCATAGATTGCTTGTCTTTCATAAAAAGCACACGAATCTTGAGATATAGGATCAAGAAATTTTCCTA
>CEUL01150259.1_pt1 | contig 18675 bp, 19 predicted proteins | sample 427021 | NCBI WGS metagenome assembly CEUL01 (sample SAMEA2622800, study PRJEB7988) | marine metagenome | isolation source: saline water (ENVO:00002010), including | reverse complement strand
TGGTGAGCAAAAAATTGTTGATACTGAGGGGCGAGTTGAGCGTCTTAGAAGACGATTTAACCTTCAGTAAAGTTGTTTTACGATTGCCCTGTAATTGTGGGGCATTTCTATGAGTAAAGATTTGAACAATAACTCAGTTTATGGTGGTCAAGCGGTCATTGAAGGTGTAATGATACGTGGACAGCATGTATATTCTGTTGCTGCAAGACACCCAGATGGCATTATTAAAACAATTGTGCGGGATGTTCCGAGCTGGAGCACTAATAAATATAGGAAAATACCCTTTATCCGGGGTGTTTTAGTTTTATCTGAGTCATTAGTGGTAGGGATGCGTGCGTTGTCGTTTTCTGCACAAGTTTCAGTGGGTGAAGAAGAGGACGATGAGCCAATTCCTGCGTGGACTATGGCCCTGACGCTTAGTTTCTCATTGGGCTTAGGTATTGCTCTTTTTTTTGTACTACCTCTTTTACTTACACATGGTTTTATCGACAGGTTTACGGATAGTTCGATTGTGAGTAATACCGGCGAAGGTATATTAAGACTAGGGATCTTTTTTATCTATTTAGGATTAATTGGATTTATGCCTAGTATACGTCGTGTCTTTGGGTACCACGCGGCCGAGCATATGGCTGTACATGCCCATGAGGCATCTTTATCACTAACAAGTACTAATTTGAAGCTTTTTCCTGCAGCACACCCAAGATGCGGGACTGCATTCTTACTAACTGTGATGATTGTGTCTATAGTGATATTTGCCTTTCTAGGTACACCTGATCTGCCGTTGCGCATCGCGTCAAGAATTATTTTGATTCCTGTGATTGCGGGGATTGCATACGAAGTGATTCGGTTCAATGCCCGTCATAGTTCGAATATTCTTGTAAGGCTAGGGACTATTCCTAGTTTGGCCTTACAATCATTAACTACGCGTAAACCTGATGAAGGCCAAATCGAAGTTGCAATTGCAGCAATCAATGCTGCAATCGATGGAGATAAGAGTAAAGGGAATTAGGATTTTTTAATTTCTGCTGCGCTACTGAGCAGTTCGGTAGCCGCATGCAGAAGATTATTGGATTTATGATTGCCCATCATTTCAGCTAGCTCAGAGATTTTTCCTTCACGATTAAGTTCTATAGCATGTGTATAGGTCCGAGCATTGTTTATAGTTTTTTGCACTTTGAAGTGCTTGTCAGCAAATGCCGCAATTTGTGGTAAATGCGTAACGCACAGAACCTGAGCGTTAATTGAGGATGACCATAATTTCTTTCCGACTACTTCTCCTATTCGTCCTCCAATACCAGTGTCAATTTCATCAAAAATCAATGTATTGTGAGCAGTATGGCTTTGTAGGGCGCTGCTTATTGCCAACATTGCACGTGATGTTTCTCCTCCCGAAGCGATTTTAGCCAAAGGCTTATGTAATTCACCTGGATTGGTGCTTAACAGAAATTCTACAGAATCGACGCCATTTGAATTAAAGGCTAGTTTATTACCTTCAGGTGTTGGTATTCCTTCAGCTGAAGGGGTGTGATGAATTTTCACCTCAAATGAAGAATAAGCTAAGCCAACTTCAGTTAGTTCAGACTGAGTGCTCTTCTCAAGAGATTTCGCTGCTTGTAGACGATTAGCAGATAAAGCAGATGCTGCCATACCTGCTTCTTCCCATGCCTGTTCTAATGACAAACTTAATTGATATTTAGATTTCAGCAAATTGTCATTTTGGTTGATATACTCACGTATTTGATTTGCATACGTGAGTATATGATCCTCGGTGGGGCCATATTTCCGTTTGAGAGTTTTAATTAGTTCTATACGGTCGTTGATTTGACTCAAGCGAGTATCGTTGGTATCGACACTTTCCTTGAATGATTTTAAGTCTCGTGAAATTTCCTTGAGTTGTTCTGTGAAGTCAAGGAGCACCTCTAATCGTGGTGCTATAAACCCTGAAGGGTCTGGTGATTTTTGGAGCGATAGAAGTGCATGTCCTAAGAGATCAATAGCATTACCATCTTGTTCTTGTAGTGTCATATAAGCAGTTTCTACGGAATTACTGATTTTGGAGGCATGGTAAAGTAATTCTCTTTCTTCAGTTAATACTGCTTCTTCGTTGAGGGTAAGATTGGCTTCGTCTATTTCTTTTAATTGAAATGAATGCAGATCGGCTTTATCGGTATTTTGCTGAATTGTTTCAGTTATTGAATTTAGCTCTTGCTTTAATGTAAGCGCATTTTGAAGAAGGGATTCAAAATGTTTTTTTTCGGTATGTAAATTTTTATAAGAATCAAGAATCTCTAATTGTCGTGAGGATTTGGCTAAAGAAAGATGTGTCCCTTGACTGTGAATATCTACTAAAATATCCCCTATTGCTTTTAATGTTTTGGTGGTTACGGTACTACCGTTTACCTTGGTGATTGCTTTGCCATCTGTATGTAATTTTCTATTCACCACTAACAGTTGATCATCATGGCAATCTAGGCCGAATTCTAAAGCTAAGATTTCTAGAAGTTTTGTTGAAGCAATGGAAAATACTGCCTCGACACTCGTTGAGGCAGTATGATTTCGCATCAGATCACGTGCGGAATTTCTCCCTAAGGCAAACTCAAGCGCGTCAATGAGTAGCGATTTTCCTGCCCCTGTTTCGCCAGTAATTACATTGAATCCTGGCCCAAAACAAAGCTTAGCTTCATGAATAATTGCCAAATTTTTTATCGTTAATTCTATGAGCATTTAGGTGAAAATAGTAAGACTAGGATGGTTCGATTACTTTATAGATATCAAGTTTGAAATCTTATTTAAATTGGGAGCTTTGTCGAGTTCCCATAGGACGTGAAGTAATTCGGAAACATTATGAGTGGGCATTACCTCTCCGGCGAGATCTATAAATTTCCTTTCTAAAACAGAGTCAGGCATTGGATTTTGTGGAGAGCCAGTAGCATGGTCAATTGAGTGTTTTAGTGTTACCCCATCGTCGGTGCTTATCGATAGGTGAACCTGATCTTCTTCAAGTGAATTATCGATAATAGCGCTCACTTTGCTTCGCACGCTAGATATGAGAGGGTCGACAATTTTTTCATCAGAAAATTGCGCGTCATGGCCGGCGCCATCGACTAATGCTGCCGCTGCACAGTGCTGAAACGAAAATTTACCTTCGAGCCCTCTTTTAGGGTCAGGCCTGTTCATTAGTTCTAGCACTAAGGGATGAACATGCGCTGTAATTGAGGTTACTTTTAAGGGATCAATTGAGTAATTATTTCGAAGAAAAATTACGGCATCTTGAATCGGATGTGAAACAACTCCGTTAGCATATGGTTTAAGCCCGTTATTTTTTAATTCCCAATGTTCACAGAAGTTACTTAGCAAAATATCGGGGTTGTGACCATTAGGGGAGAGTACCTCCCAAAAACCCCTTCGGCCTCCAATAATATCGTCTGCTCCGGTGAATCCACTTATGGCCAAATATGCAGATTGCAGCCCGTTAGATGCAGCCTTCGCAGCATGCATGGGCTTACTATGAGAGCCGAAGACTTCTCTTATACCACATGCATATGTACCAGCTTGTCCAATTGCCATATTTAGAGTGGGTACGTCTAGGTTCAAAATTTTCCCGGTTGCAACTGCTGCTCCGAATACTCCTGTAGTTCCGGTAATATGCCAGCCCATGTCGTAATGCCATGGATGAACAGACATAGCGAGCCTGCATGCGATTTCAGCACCTAAAACAAAAGAACCTAGCGCCTGCAAGCCAGAAGCATTAGTATCTTCACTCGCTGCAAAAACAGCAGGCCAAACTGGTGATGTAGGGTGCAAAACAGTGGGGAAATGAGTATCGTCGTAATCTTGGAGGTGAGCCAAAAATCCATTCATCATAGCTGCGTTAAATGGACTGGTTTTCACACTACTTCCAATAATGGATGCTCGGGGGGCGGCATTTTCATTTTTAACCCAGGATAGAAGCATTTGATTTCCGGCTGAAGCTGAAGCTGACAGTGAAATCCCTAGCATGTTAATTAACGTGCGTTTTGCTTCATGTATCGTCCATTCGGGCAGGTCTTCTGCATTTGTTTTGTTGATTAATTTGGCCAATGAAAGAGTGACGGACATTTTGCCTCCACAATGATAATTTAATGAAATGATTACTATCACTTCTAAATGTTTTCACGGTACTAGTGATTATCGATCAATATTCTCAGTGGGCCCATCGGAAGCATACCCTTCTGGATCCAATGCTCGTTGCCCCGCATGTATAGTAGATAAAATTGAATTGACTTGTTCTTCTAATTGCTGAAGCGCTTCTAAGCTGTATTGATTTGCGCCTTCACGTCGCTTTATAGCGTCTTTTTTGGCAGCTTCAATTAGGCGATCTCCTCTTTTCTGTGCGTCTTCAATGAGTTCGTCAACGCGAATTTTTGCAGCCTTGACCATTTCACTTTCTTCTACCAATGCCCTAGCGTCACCTTCTGCAGTGGATCGAATTCTGCGTGCATCAAGCATGGTCTGATTTACGATTTGTTCTCTTCGATCTAGCACTTCTTGTGCATCTTGTAAGTTACGAGGTACGGATAATTTAATTTGGTCAATTAAATCTAGCATAGCCTCGGCATCTACCATTGCTCTTCCTGCCATAGGTATTTTTTTTGCTTGCGTTGCCATTGCCTCTAACTTATTAACTAGTTCAATAATTTCCATAATTACTCCTCAGTCAGCTTCAGATCTTTCTTTATTCGGGAATTTAGTTGAGTTATTACGTTAGATGGTGCAAGTCCTTCAATATCTCCACCCAAACGAGCTACTTCTTTTAGTAGGCTTGCCCGTACGAATTGGAATTGAATATCAGTCATTAGACACACAACATCTATATCAGGGGCAAGTTTGCGGTTCATAAGAGCCATTTCAAATTCGTATTCAAAATCAGCGTTCATCCGAATGCCACGCACAATGGCTTTTGCATTTTGTGATCGAGCATAATCGACTACAAGACCACTAAAACTTTTCACGGAAACATTACTCAGTTCGCCAATTGAGTCCTCAAACATCGCAACGCGTTCTGGGGTAGTGAACATAGTGCGATTCTCCGGAACTTCAAATACCGCGATGATGATTTCGTCAAAAAGTCGAGAGGCCCTGTTTACGATATCTAGATGCCCTGCAGTGACTGGATCAAATCGACCAGGATAAATTGCAATAGTCATTTGGCGTCCTCTTGTCGGTAGCTGAAAAAAGCTAGTGAACTGTCCCCATAGCGCCTGTTATCCCAGCACTCAAGTGTTCCATAATTCTTATTTATTTCAATACGGGAGGAATGCCCACATACTAAAACACCTTTATTTTTTAGTAACCCTAGCTCTCCTATGCTTGTTAAAATTGCTTTTGGGAAAGGTTTTGTATAAGGCGGATCCATTAACATAATGTCATAAGGTTGCAATCTGGGTAGACACGTTTCGACTGTGCCATGGTACAAAGTCGCAAAATTAGAGAAACCAGTAAAGTGAAGATTAGTCCTTATCACTTCAATTTGCCTCCGGTTTTCTTCTATAAAATCCACTTGTTTTGCTCCTCGGCTGAGGGCTTCAATACCTAGCGAACCTGTACCTGCAAACAAGTCTGCAACAATCGAATTTTCGATAGAGAAACGTGACATGATGTTGAACAGGGCGGCACGTACTCTATCGGTTGTTGGTCGTACCCCTTGGGCTTTTGGAGAGGCAAGGTTTAAGCCTCGTGCAGTACCTCCGGTCACGCGCAATTAAGTTCTCCATTATGCTCATTAATGACTCGTTGCGGCTATTTTAAGATCTATCATGAGGCAAGTTCAATTGAATTGAAAGACGCTTATCTCGGTTTCATTGACTTATGTATAGCGGTGCTCGTTTACTTTAGTATTTTAGTAAAATAAAATTTACATAATGAGTTAATTTCCTTCTCTATTAGGTCGGCTTTATTTGTGAGATTATGTCCGAGGATGACACCTACATAACAATTACTGAATTACGTAAAATAGAAAAAGAAATTATTCAGTTACGCAACAAGCTGCATGAAGACTTAATTCCATCGATTCGGAACTCCAATGAAATTACGGATTTCGATTATGAATTTACTGAGGGCATAAGTAGGATACAAGAACTTCAGGATAAAATTTTGAATGGGATAATTATTCCGGACCATGATGGCGTAAAAGCGAAGCATGAAATTATTAAAGTTGGATCAATTGTGAAAGTTCAGTCACTTGGCTATGAAAAAGTGAACACTTATACAATTGTAGAGAATAACGGAGCCTCCCCTAGTGAAGGACGAATTTCGAATGAATCTCCTTTGGGTAGAGCTTTGATTGGTCATACGGAAGGGGAAAGAATAGAATTTCAAACTCCATCGGGTACGCAGTTAGTGCAAATAATTTTGGTAAATTAGTTAATTTGGGAGGGCCTGTATGCCACAGCGCGGTGATGAGCTCCTAGCGAGCCGCCGGGCAAAGCTAGAGAGGTTGATTCAGCGAGGCATTGACCCGTTTCCAGCCCGGTTTAAAAGGACGCATAACACTAAATCTGCCTCAGAAGCATATATTGAGTCAGAGCAAACTGGAGTTGAGCTTCAAGGGATTGCTTTGGCTGGTCGCGTTACTCGTATAAGACGTATGGGGAAAGCCAGTTTTATTGATATCGATGATTCTGAGGGCAGGTTGCAGCTACTTGCACGTAGTGATTTGCTTTCGGAATCATATTCGCTTATTGACGATATTGACCTTGGCGATTTTATAGGAGCATCTGGAAATTTAATCAGGACGAAAACAGGGGAAATTTCACTTAGTCTTTCAGGTATAGCCTTTTTAGGCAAAGCTCTTCGTCCTCCTCCTGAAAAATTTCATGGACTGCGTGATATTGAACAAAGATATAGGCAAAGATATTTGGATTTAATGTCAAATCGTGATGTTCATTCTGCGATGCGTTCACGTAGTCAAATTATTACTAAAGTGCGTTCATTTTTTGACCAAAGAGGTTACCTTGAAGTGGATACTCCTGTTTTGGTTCCCGTCCCTGCTGGTGCAATGGCTCAGCCATTTGTCACTAGGCATAATGCACTGGACCGACAGCTTTACTTACGAATAGCGACGGAGCTCTATTTGAAAAGACTCATTGTCGGAGGGATGGATAAGGTTTACGAGATAGGTAGAGTTTTCCGTAATGAAGGAATCGATGCGGACCACAATCCTGAATTCACACTTTTAGAGTCGTATGAAGCATACGCAGACTATCAAGACATTATGGAATTGGTGGAACAATTAGTTCCCTTTCTTGCAACCGAGGTTTTTGGATCAACGAAAGTTAATTACGGTGATTACGAGATTGGATTGGACGGGCCATGGCCTCGGATTTCACTCCAGGAAGCGCTGGTCCAGTACGCCGGAATAGATCTAAATCAATACCTTGATGCTCGTTCACTGGCTGATCAGATGGGAGTAATGGGAGTTCCCGCAACCTATGCGGAAAGTAGAGGAAGGTTAATAGATAAATTGGTAGGAACATATGTTGAGCCGAATTTGATTCAACCGACATTCTTAGTTGACTATCCAGTGGAAATGTCTCCATTAGCAAAAGCAAGTAGAAAAGACCCAAGATACGCAGAGAGGTTTGAAGCGTTTGCCGCAGGTATGGAAATAGCAAATTCATATACTGAACTTAATGACCCAGATGTCCAGCGCCAAAGATTGGTAGACCAAGAAGATTTGAGAAAACAATATCAAGGAGAAGAGCTTGATCGGATGGATGAAGACTTTTTGATTGCATTAGAACATGGGATGCCACCTACTGGGGGATTAGGTATTGGAATTGATCGCTTGATTATGATTCTTACTGGCCAGCAAACTATTCGTGACGTCATGCTTTTCCCGCAAGTCCGCCAATCCGATGAGGGGAAAAATGATTAATTCTGAATTGCTTCGTAAAGATCCCAAAATGATCAAGCAATCCCTATTGCGTAGGAACGAGGAGACTCTTGTTGTTGATCAAATTATTGAAATTGATACGCAACGACGGAAAATCATATCTGAAATTGAAAGTCATCGATCAAAAAGGAACGAATTAAGTAAGCAAATTGCAACGCTTTTGCAGGATAAATTAGCAAGTGAAGCCGAGTCATTAAAAACACAAGTAAGGGAAATTGGGGAAAAACTCAAAACCTTAGAAGAAGACTCTCGAGAGAAAGAAGCATTATTTCGCAGTGAAATGCTTAGATTGCCAAATATAGTGGATGCCAATGTTCCTGATGGGAAGGATGCTCAGGAGAACATAGTTATCTGGGAGGAAGGGACTAAAAGAGAGTATCAGTTTGATCTTAAACCGCACTGGGAATTGTCAGAGAGCTTAGATATTACGGACTTTGAGCGAGGCTCTAAAGTGTCAGGCAGAATGTTTTACGTTTTGGGCGAAACTGGTGCAAGACTACAGAGAGCGCTAGTTAATTATATGGTTGATCTTCATCGAGAAAGACATGGTTATGTTGAGCGGAGCGTCCCCTTTTTGGTACTTGGAAAAACGATGGAAAATAGCAGTAATTTACCGAAATTTGCTGATGCCTTATATCGTGACGTAGATGAAGATTTATGGTTAATCCCTACGGCCGAGGTCCCTTTGACTAGTTTACATGCCGAAGAAATCCTTGATTTTTCTTTTTTGCCGATAAAATATATGGCACATACCCCTTGCTTTCGAAGAGAAAAAGCCGCAGCCGGTTCGCAAGTTCGTGGATTAAAGCGGGTACATCAGTTTGAGAAAGTTGAAATGTATCAATTTGTGGAACCGCATTCCTCAATGGATGCACTTGATGAATTAGTACAACATGCTTCAGATGTTGTTCGAGGCTTAGCATTGCCGTTCAGGCTATTACAGTTATGCTCAGGTGATTTAAGTTTCCCCTCTGTAAAAAGTTACGATATTGAAATTTATACTCCTGCATCAGATGAATGGCTGGAAGTGAGCTCATGTTCAAATTGTACAGATTTCCAATCAAGAAGAGCGAATATTCGGTTTCGAAAGAATAAAGATCAAAGACCGGAACTAGTACATACGTTAAACGGTTCAGGACTGGCGCTTCCGAGGGTTATTATTGCAATTTTGGAAACTTATCAGCAACCAGATGGTAGCGTACTAGTACCGGATGTGTTAATTCGTTATTTAGGTGGCCAGAAAGTATTGGAACCTTTCAATAAGGCAAAGGCTTAAGCCACGGATACGAAGATGTATACGCGAACGGTTCTATCAAGTGGATTAAGAGTATTGTCACAAAGAATCCCTGGCATTAAATCTGTTTCAGTCGGTGTTTTTGTAGGTACAGGTTCAAGATATGAGCCACTACGTATTTCAGGAATTTCGCATTTTATAGAGCATATGTTGTTTAAAGGTACTCTCCATCGACCAAAGCCTCAAATGATTTCTGAAGAAATCGAATCTGTTGGTGGTATTTTAAATGCGAGTACTGACAAAGAGATAACTATTTATTACACAAAAGTGTCTAAAGATTACTTTAATAAATCCTTGGATGTATTGACCGACATGATCTGTAATCCACTGTTTAATGATGAAGAAATTGAGCGTGAAAGGAACGTGATTATTGAAGAACTCTCAATGACTTATGATCAGCCGGATGCTTTAGCTGACTTACTCATTGATCAAGCTTTATGGCCAGATCAGCCATTGGGTAGAGATGTTGGGGGTACACGTGAGACTGTCAGTTCCATAACCAGAGAAGACTTAATTGCATACCATCGATCCCAATATGCTTTATCCAATATTGTATTCGCGGTTGCTGGAGATATAGAGGACAAATATATAGTTGAAGAGATTGACAAAAGAGTCGGTACAATCGCTAATGATAAGGAACTTCAAATTCAGCTAGTCCGTCCAGATAGTAAAAAATCTATTCGGGTAGAAATGAGTGAAAAGCCTACAGACCAAACTCATTTTTGTCTTGCATTTAATGGTGTTGCTTCTACTAGTGAAGATAGTTATGCCTTGGATATGTTGAGTACGGTTTTAGGCGAAGGAATGACGAGTCGATTGTTTTTGGAAATTCGCGAAAAATTAGGGCTTGCATATGATGTTCATAGTGGTTCAGTTCACTATTACGATTGTGGGGCTACGGTAGTGGGATGCGGCACTGACAGTGCTAATGTAGAGGCTACGTTAGCTGCAATTTTGTATGAATTGACGAAGTTGAAGATAGGTATTTCTGCCCGCGAACTATCCCGAGCCATTGAATATTCAATAGGCCGTTTACAGTTACGCATGGAAGATTCTAGAGCAGTTATGGTTTGGTTAGGAGCACAAGAGATTCTCAAAGGTAGTATTGAAACACTTGAAGAAATTGAATATAAACTAAGATCAATTGGCATAGATGATTTGATGCAAGCTGCAGATAAATATATTGATGTGAGCAATGCTAGATTATCTTTAGTTGGCCCACATGATAATAAAGCCTTATTCGAAAATTTACTCTTGAATGCATAAAAAAAGAGCGCCCTAGGGCGCTCTTTTTTTATGCATTCAAGGTTTCTGACTAGAAGTCCATATGGTCGCCATGAGGCATGGCTGGAGCAGCTGGCGCAGGCTCAGGAATGTCAGTAAGTACTGCTTCTGTAGTAAGCACCATTGCGGCAACACTTGCAGAATTTTCTACCGCTGCACGAGTAACTTTGGCAGGGTCAACAATTCCTCTTTCAAACATGTCACCCCATTCGCCAGCATCAGCATCAAATCCCCAATTGTTTTCGGATTCTTTAGCCTCCGCTACAATTACATCTCCAGAATGTCCTGAATTCGAAGCAATAGTCCGAATGGGCTCTTCGAGTGCTTTCTTAACGATCTGGGAACCAGTAAGTTCATCTCCTGAAAGCCCCAATCCTTCAATTGCTTCAGCCGCTCGGACCAAAACAGTCCCGCCTCCAGGAACAATGCCTTCTTCTACTGCTGCACGTGTGGCCGACAATGCGTCTTCTACGCGTGCTTTCTTTTCTTTCAACTCGACCTCAGTGGCTGCACCGACTTTGATGATGGCAACACCACCAGAGAGCTTGGCTAATCGTTCTTGTAGTTTTTCTCGATCAAAATCTGAAGTAGTCTCTTCAATTCTCGCTTTGATTTGCGAGATACGGTCTTCAATGGCTTGATCAGTACTATGCCCCTCAACAAAAGTAGTTTCGTCTTTTGTTGCCACTACACGGCGTGCTCGTCCGCAATCTTCTACTGTGGCTGAATCAAGCTTACGGCCAACTTCCTCACTGAGTACAGTTCCCCCCGTAAGAATCGCGATATCTTGAAGCATTTCTTTACGGCGGTCACCGAATCCTGGAGCTTTAATAGCTAGTACATTAAGAGTACCCCTTAGCTTGTTTACAACTAACGTTGCTAACGCTTCTCCCTCAACATCTTCGGCGATAATTACAAGATTTTTTGTAACTTGAAGGATCTTTTCTAAAGCGGGTAATACGTCATTGACGGCAGTAATTTTTTTATCGGTTATAAGTATATAAGGATCATCGATTCCGGCTTCCATACGCTGAGAGTCAGTAAGGAAATATGGGGATATATACCCTCGGTCAATTTGCATTCCTTCCACGTATTCAGTTTCGTATGCGAGGCTCTTTCCTTCTTCAACGGTAATAACTCCGTCTTTACCTACCTTCTCCATCACTTCCGCTAGTAATTCGCCCATCTCATTATCGTGAGCTGATAGCGAAGCAACCTGGGCTATTTGATCTTTTCCGTCTACGGGTTTTGATTGTGCAGAAACACTATCGCGTACTGCAGTGACAGCCCTTTCAATTCCACGTTTGATCGCCATTGGATCTGCACCAGCGGCAATATTTCTGAAACCTTCACCAATCATTGCCTGAGCTAGAACAGTTGCTGTTGTAGTTCCATCACCGGCAACATCGTTAGTTTTTGTCGCTGCTTCCTTGAGCAACTGAGCACCCATATTTTCGTAATGATCCGAGAGCTCAATCTCTTTAGCTATAGTTACGCCATCGGAACATACGTTTGGTGGGCCAAATTTTTTGTCTAGTATTACGTTTCTACCTCTGGGTCCCAATGTTACCTTTACAGTGTTAGCCAGAGTGTCCATGCCGACTTTGAGCGACTTTCTTGCCTCGTCGCTAAAAAGGATTTGCTTTGCCATTGTATGGCTCCCTCCTGAGTTAATAAGGCCTTCTAAGGCCAGTAGTTTCTAGCCAACTTTGGCTAAGATGTCCGTTTCTTTCATGATTAAGTACTCTTCGCCATCTTCTTCAAATTCAGTCCCAGCGAATTTTGAGTAGATAACCACGTCCCCGACGGCAACGTCCATGGCTACTCTGGAGCCATCGTCGTTGACCCGACCCGGACCGACAGCAACAACGCTGCCTTCTTGAGGTCGTTCTTTTGCGCTATCAGGAATGAATATCCCGCTTTTGGTCTGGTTTTCCTGTTCGATCGCTTTCACAACGATTCGATCGCCCAGGGGTTGTAGCTTTCGCGCCACGCCTTCCTCCTTATATCGAGGCAGAGTGCACCATAAGCACTTGCCCTACTAATCTGTTAGCAGTCTAAAGCGCCGACTGCTAATCTTATAAAAATAGTAAGAAACCTATGGCTAAGTGTCAAGAGTTCACTTCCAGATAATTGTAATCGTGGGTAAGATATTGTGGAATAATTATGCAAAAATCAGAAGATGAAATCAGGAAATATTTTCCCAAAGAAATTGCATTACTTCGGTTCCCTAGGGATTTTCAAACTTATTGGAATCGTGAATTTTTGGAGTCCCTAAGTAGCGATTTTAATATCCGTGCTGTAGTCCTCTACGGGGATTGGCACTCTACTGATTTTGATCACAAACTGATTAACATTTTAGATGAGGTTCCCATTCCGGTTATTGCATATTTGGAAGGCTCTTGTAGAGATGAAGCATTAGAGTTAGCGTTGACTGCTGATTTGCGTATTGCGTCTTCGGATACAACTTTTCAATTTAGTTATGTATCACAAGGCAGAATGCCTTCGAACGGAGCTACCCCGAGGCTTACCCGTATAATTGGCACGGCTCAAGCTATGAGGCTATTACTTTCCTCGGAGCAAATTAATGCAACTGAAAGTACTAGAATAGGCCTTGTTCAAGTTATTGGTGGATTGGAAGAGGTATCGAAAAGTATAAAATTAATTGCATCTGCAGCACCTATAGCTGCCCGGTATACCAAAGAATCAATAAAAGCATCATTGGAATTGAGCGCTCTTCAAGCTCAACGACTAGAAAACGATTTAAGCGTTTTACTACAGTCAACTGAAGATAGGAAAGAGGGTTTACGCAGCTACTTCAGGAAAGAGAATCCTGATTTTCGGTCGAGATGAGTACTTTCAGTTCTATAGAGTTTGTTAAGGCAGATGGCATTGGATTCGTGACATTAAATCGCCCAGAGAAAATTAATGCGTTTAATATTCAAATGCGTGATGATTTTTCAGAGATACTTATGGCGATTAATCAAGATGATGATATTCGTGGAGTAATATTTTCCGGGGCCGGCGAAGATGGTTTTTGTTCGGGGGCAGATTTAACAGAATTTGGAACAGCTCCTTCCATGACAGTAGCTAGGTATGCGAGGATTTCTCGGGATGTATGGGGTGGCTTATCCATGCTTCAGAAGCCGACATTAGTTGCTATTCATGGCCATTGTATTGGTACCGGAGTAGAGCTGTCTGCATTGTGTGATTTTCGTTATGCAACGCAAGACGCTGTATTCCGTATGCCGGAACTGCATTTAGGGTTAATTCCTGCTGCAGGAGGTACTCAATCTTTGCCTAGTCTACTTCAAATGCCTAGAGCGCTAGAATTACTTTTGACTGGGCGTAGCTTCAATGCCGTCGAGGCATTTGAAATAGGGCTAGTAGATGGCTTATTTGCGGATCGAGAATCCATGATGCTAGAGATTGAAGAAAAGATGCGTAATGTCATTGCGAATGACGCAAATATTATTAGATATATTAAACAATCGGTTACTTTTGGGGCAGAACTTCCATTAAGCTATGCGTTGCGTGTAGAGCAGATTTTGGCTAGCCGATTAAAATGATTTATTTATAGAACAGGGAGAAGAATCCTGCATACTTTTGATATTTTAAATATTGCTGCCGCTATAGTACCTGACAGAATTGCCTTGGTAAGTGATACATCACAATTGTCTTTTTCTGAGCTTTCAGAGAAAGTAAATTGTTTTGCTAATGCTCTTTCCCAAAGAGGGGTGAGGCCTGGTGATAGGATTTGCGTAGTTGATGTCAATACGCCCGCGCATGTTATATCGTTTTTTGCTGCCTCTCGACTCGATGCAATTTATGTCCCGTTGAATTTTCGAGGTCAAGGAGAAGAGATCGCATTTCCTTTAAGGCATGCTGACCCAAAAGTAATAGTTGCGGGATCACGCTATGTTCCCCTTATTGATGAGTATAAAAATGAATTTCAGGCTGTTGTTAGAATCATGGGTTCACCGGAACAAAATCATTATCAAGGATGGCTAGATCTCGATAGTATAATTGAGTCAGCAGAGGTTGATGAGCTTATATTTCCGGAAGGCTCTCCGGAGGATATAGCAGTATTATTATTTACAGCAGGGACCACGGGTTACCCAAAAGCTGTAATGCTCAAGCATTCGAGTTTTACGTCTTTTTTGCTGACAAGCTTAGAACCCCCTAACCCTGAAATTATCGAAAAAACACTCTTAACTCTTCCTCTATATCATGTGGCTGGGTTACAGGCCGTTTTAGCGGGTATTTATGGCGGAAGGACAATAATTATGCAAAGGCAGTTCGAGCCTGGCGAATGGATGCGTCTTGTGGAAGAGCATGAGGTGCAGCGGGCATTAATTGTTCCCACGATGTTGAAACAAATGATAGATCATCCGGAGTTTAAAACCAGAGATTTATCATCGTTGCAGATATTGACTTACGGGGGGTCATCAATGCCTCCAACTCTTATTAAGCGTGCTGTACCTCTTATGCCAAATGTGCAATTTATTAATGCATTTGGTCAAACAGAGACTGGATCAACAATTACTATGGTGCCACCAGAAGATCATGTTTTATATGGAAGTGAAGAACTTGTTGCTTTACGGATTAAACATTTATCAAGCATAGGAAAGCCTCTGCCGGATGTGGAGGTTCGTGTCGTGAATGATGAAGGGGAGTTTGTTGGTTATGGTGTCTCTGGAGAGATAATTGCCAAAAGCCCTAGACTTATGACTGGATACTGGAAGCAACCCCAGGAAACGAGCCAGGTTTTTCATGAAGAATGGCTGTATACAGGTGATTTAGGTTACCAAGAAGAAGATGGATACATTTACCTTGAGGGACGGGCGAAAGATTTTATTAAACGCGGAGGCGAAATGGTCTCGCCCGAAGAAGTTGAACATTTTCTGCACGAGATTCCCGAAATCGAAGAATGCGCTGTTATTGGTTTGCCAGATGAAACTTGGGGAGAGCGTGTTGTTGCTGTGGTGGTTGTGTCATCTGAAAATCCTAATTTAACAGAGGAATCTATTCTGGAATCCTGCCAAAATTTGGCAAGATTTAAAAGACCAGAGCAAATTATCTTCCGCAAGGAGCTTCCAAGAAATTCCTTAGGGAAAGTACTGAAAAAAAATCTTCGACATGAATTATCTTTGGATAGTTAAAAAGCCTAAGTTTGGTTATATGGAGGAGCTACAGATTCGTCCCATTCCATGCCACCTTTTTTCCATTCGTATGCCCAGCCGAGCATCATAATTAATGAGAAGAACAAGACTGCACCGAATGCAGACCATCCTAACGCGCTGGATTGACTTGCCCAAGGGAACAAGAAAATGATCTCTACATCAAACAACAAGAATAATAAAGCAAATCTATAATACCTGACATTAAAACGCTTGATGTGATCTTGTTCAGGTTCCATTCCACATTCGTAGGGCGAATATTTTAATGGGTTTGGGCGATGAGGACGTGCATTGATGAATGTACTTAATTTGGATATAAGGAGCACGCTAGCCGGTAAGATTACCGAAACTATTGCTAGCATGAAAATAAGACCGTATTGGCGTAAATAATCTTCCATAGTTTTATCCTAGGGGTGAAAAGATTCATGGTCAAGTATTGATCGAGTGCATAATGTAGTTGATCACGTGTCCTCGAGAGTGCTAGAATTTGGCGTCTATGTGTTTGCGCATTTAAATATGTGGTTTGTTAAAGGGAGGCTTGTCTGGTTGAACGCTCTTGGTCGTCACGTATTACTGGAACTTAGAACTTGTAACACTAAATTATTAGATGACCTCGAGTTCCTCAAAAGAATGCTCTTAGAAGCAGCTGAAAAAACCGGAGCCACTGTAATTGGTGAGATTTTTCACCAGTTTAGTCCTCAAGGCGTAACTGGGGTTGTTGCGATCGCTGAGTCTCACCTCTGTATTCATACATGGCCAGAATTTGGTTACGCAGGAGTAGATATATTTACCTGCGGGGAAAACTTTGATCCTATTGAGGCAGCAAATTTAATTATCCGAGACTTAGAATCTGAGAACCCAGAGATTACGGAAGTTCACAGAGGGGTTTTAGGTTTTCATTCCTGAGAGAATTAATTATGAACCAGCTTCCCTCGAGAACTATATGGTATACAGAGCAGATCACTTCAGAGCTAGTGCAAGCTTCAAGTGTACAAAAAGTTGTGTTTGAAGGATCAACTAAATACCAAGACGTACAAATCCTTGATACAGGTTCGTTTGGCCGAATTTTAGTTCTAGACGGTAAGACCCAATCCTCAGAAGCTGACGAATGGGTATACCATGAAGCATTAGTTCATCCTGCTATGATTGCACATCCCAATCCAACGAAAGTTTTTGTTGCTGGAGGAGGGGAAGGATCAACCATCAAAGAAGTATTAAGGCATAGTTCTGTTGAAGAACTCGTGATGGTTGATCTTGATGCTGAGGTGGTTAGTTTATGTAAGGAATATTTGCCTAATCATCATCAAGGTGCATTTAATGACATTCGCTTGCAGTTGTACCACGAAGATGCACTAGCGTTTCTTCAAAAAAGAGCAGAACCTTTTGACGTTGTTATCATTGATATTCCTGACCCTTTGGAAGGGGGACCTGCATATCTTCTGTATACAGTGGAGTTTTACGAATTAATTTTATCCCGGCTATCTCCTAAGGGGATTATGATTGCACAGTCAGGTGCCGCGGGTCCTACAAATTATAAGGATGTATTCACTTCCATTTCTCATACAATGCGACAAGTTTTTGCGCATACTTCGGAATATAGGGTTTTTGTTCCTAGTTTTGGGACAATGTGGGGGTTTATAGCCTGTGGGGGTACCGGATCAAGCATATTGAAAGACATGGAACCAGATATAGTGGACCAAAGTTTAGGGCAGCGATTGACCAGCCCGTTGAAGTACTATGATGGGATTGCTCATCGAGGAATGTTTAATTTGCCCAAATATTTTCGATCAGGCATTGAATCAGAAACACGCGTTATTACTAACGACAATCCTATTTTCGTTTTTTAAGTATCGAGTAAACGGCAATTTGTAATGATTTTTACTTTACAATGATGCCGATTTATTAATTCTAGTTGAGGTTGATATGAACTGGATTGACTTGATCATCCTAATTGTTATTTCAGGCTTTGGATTTTTAGGCTGGAAAAACGGAATAATTAAATGGATTTCAACCTTAGCTGGGGCAATAGTGGGTATCATTCTTGCAGGAAGATACTATGAAATTAGCGCTAAATTTCTTCCTGTAGATTCGGGAATTGATGAGATAGTTGCGTTTGCCATAATTTTTGTTACGACGTTAATTATTTTTTGGTTTCTGGCCAATATAGTTAAAAAGATTTTAAATTTACTCTTATTAGGATGGGTTGATCGTTCAGTCGGTGCAGTTATAGGTCTGACAGTGGGAATACTCAGTGTTGCTGCAGTAGCCTCAATCGCAGTGATTATTCCTATTGATGCAGTACATTCTTCCGTCGAGGGATCTAATTTACTTGGACCTTTGCTGGAAGCGACTTCAGTGATCCACGTTTTACTTCCTACTCAATTCGATCAGATCGACCATATTCTTAATCAAGGGTTTAAAATTAAAGATTAATTAATGAAGAATGTCGATAATGTTGTATTGTTCTTATAGGAGGCGACCGTTATTATCAGCTTAAAGTGACTTGGTTTTGGTCCAATGTAGGAGGTTATGCTAGACGGAGCTGTCCTCATCCTTAATCAGAACTACGAACCACTAAATGTGTGCAATGTGCGACGTGCGCTTATTTTAATGATTAGAGATAAAGCTCAACCTATTGAGCTATCTACTGAGAAGATTAATGCTGTTTCTGAATCTTTCGCTGTCCCCTCAGTTATCCGTTTGTTGTCAATGGTGAGACGACCTGTTTTGGCGCGGAAACTTTCTCGAAAAGAAGTTTTTTGGAGAGATAATTTTACGTGCCAGTATTGTGGCCAAAAGACCTATGATTTAACCCTCGATCACGTGGTCCCACGTGTTTTAAAAGGCCCGCATATTTGGGAAAATGTGGTTGCAGCTTGTGTGCAATGTAACCATCGCAAGGCAGGCAGGACACCTCTGCAAGCGAAAATGCAGCTATTGAGTATTCCTTCAACCCCTAAGGCTAATCCGTATGATCATTTAAT
>CEUL01001079.1_pt1 | contig 18685 bp, 17 predicted proteins | sample 427021 | NCBI WGS metagenome assembly CEUL01 (sample SAMEA2622800, study PRJEB7988) | marine metagenome | isolation source: saline water (ENVO:00002010), including | reverse complement strand
GTATTCATGGAAGTGTAGTATTCATTGTTAAAGACAAACAAGGGAAATATCATGAAATTAAATCAAATTCTGATGATCCAACTATAGTGTACATCCCAAAAAATATTGCTTCATCTCATATTAATCTAGGAACTGATGTTGCACGAATCCTCACTCTTGCTGATGTTGCCTGGAGGCCAAAAGATAATGAAATGGAAAATATTATTTTCAATGATTATGACTGGAAACAATGGGCAAAAAATTAATTTTCAACCATGACAGAAAAAATCCATAATTATAAACAAATTTTTTTCATAGAGGATATTTATGATATTGAAAAACTTGATGTTGAAAAAATTAATTTAGAAGGGAATAAAATTTTTACACTTAGTAATGAAGCTCATGTTTCCTTAAAACAAAAAAACATTCCTCATAATATTGGTGAATCATTCATTACTTCAAATGATCAAAGTATTATTTTTGAACAATCAGTAAAATTACAAAAATGGTATGATGAATTTAAAATCCCAGAAAAGCTATATTTTCATGGAATTAATGTTCTTGGAGTATATGATCATAATGAATCACGTCATCTATTTTTAGAAAGCTTACAAAAATTAGTATATGTTAAAAGAATTTTAGAAAATTTTAGTTATGAAAAAATAATTTGTTCTGAATCGTTAAAAGATTTTCTTAAAATAATACCTGACATACCAAATAATTCTATCGAAACTTTTCCAAAAACAACTATTCCAAAATCATATTTTGATAAATATCAAATAAATATCAAATTTGGCAGAATACCACTTTCTGTTGAAATTAAACGAAATCGTTTAAATCAAATTAAAAAATGGTATGAAAAAGGTTTGTTGTTACAAAATGTTTCATTTAAGGAATCTACTAAAAATAGTATTCTGTTACTTGAATTTGATCCTATAACATATGAAAAACTATTCAGACAATTGAAAAATCAAAATATTGATATAATTTTGCTGAATACTAGAAAATCTGCAATATATAATTACAAATCATTATCAATTGTAAAAAAATATGAATGTAAAATAATCAATCAATCTCAATTCATAAATGATCATAAAAATGAAATTTCTAAAAGAACTCAATTTTTTAAGAATGAATTAAAGAAATTTTGGTCTAACGATGAATTATCTACTAATCTATTTATCTTTGAAGATTGCAAATTTTGGAATATTATAAAAAAACATCTTAGTGTAATTTATGAATCAAGGATTGAAGAGTATCTAAAATTAATTATTCTTTCTAAAAATGTACTCAAAAAAAATAATTTCAAATCAATTGTTTCTCTATATACTAATAGTGAATCTGAAAATGTTATTTTAAAAATTAATAATAATGAAACTCCACATATTTTACTTGAACATGGATATGCTAATTTCACAAATGAACTTTCTAAATTTGACATCTTTCATATGTATGATTCATTCAAAGATAAAATTGCTGTATGGGGAAAAATCCAAAATGATTATCTAACGAAAGTCAAAAACATTGAACAAAATAGAATTATTCAAGTAGGTAGCCCACGACATGATGTTTTATTTGAATTACAACAAAAATCACATGAAAAAAAGAAAAATCAAGTATTGATTTTACCTTCTCCAATTGTAAATTATAGTGGTCTCACAAACACTGAAACATTTGAACGGTATGAAACTCTTGTTAAAAAATTATTACAAATTTTATCTGATCTAAAAATGGAAGTAATTGTTAAACTACATCCAACTCAAGATCCATCTGTAGATTTTATTAAACAATCCTTCCAAAATTTTGATAAAACAATACCTATTTTTCAATCGACATCTCTAGTTGATCATTTAAAAACTGCAAGCACTGTAATACATATTGAACCACATGGAGTTGGATTATCTACTTCAATTTTGGAATCATTAATACTAGGTATACCTACAATGAATATAGTTATCAAAAGTAAAATCCATGAATTTGAATGTGTAAAAGATAATTCTATTTTATCAATTAATGATTCTGATGATATAGAAAAATCTGTTTCAAATTTCTTGTCTAATGAATCATTACGACAAAACTTACTTAAAAATTCGAAAAATCATATAAGAAATTATTTAATTAATCCAGGTACTGCTTCCCAAAAACTTGCACAAATTCTTAGCCTCTAAATTATAATCAAATACCCTTACCAACTTCAAATTTTTCATGCCAAATTTTATCTTGATCTTGTATGAATAATTCTTTATTATACCATTTATCTAAAACATCATAAAATTCTTTTATTTGCATTCCAATAATTTCACAAAACCCTTCCACAATTCCTTGATCAAGATTTTTGTCATATTTTTTAACAATTGGTATCATTTCCTCTCTAGTTTTCATTCCGTATCTAATCCATCTTGATGCCATTTGTGTTGTTGATGAATGTCCGTATTTTGTATATTTCAAAAATTCACTTATCAAATATGTTATGGAATCAATAGAATTGTAATCTTCTATTACTCCTTCGCGTTTGTATTCGTGACCTAGATGTCTAAATCCCCACCTCTTAGCAACTTCAAAATTATGATGTGAGTTCCAAGGAACAAAATAACTAAGATAAATTGGTTCTAGTCCGTATTCCGCACATTCTTCATATTCTGGAGTAATATTATCTACAATTTCTTTTTGTGAAACGATTCCTTTCTCAATCATTTCTGTATGTATTGGACGTACAACATCATTTTTTGATTGCATCATTGCTGATGGTGTTTCTTCATCATATTTTCCACCATATGTGTAATTAACATCTTCTCCATACACAAGTAATTTCAAACCTAAATCCATTGTCTTTCTAACTGGAAATGAATAAACTAATGAATCAATATACCATGTTGGAAAACCATATTCTTCAAAGGTATGCCTTCCAACTCTCTTGAATAATTCTTTTTTCATATCATTTAGTTCATACTTTATGATATCACAATCAAATGCATCTGATAGATTTTGAAGATTTTTCTTTCCGGTTTCAGTTGGATGAATATTTTCTACAGTTAACAAAACAGGATTCATTTTCATAATTTCTTTCATGATATATACTTGAAAATGTGAATCTTTTCCTCCTGAAACTGCTATTGCACAATCGTATTCATTTCTATTCGAGGTTCTATATTTCTCACATAATGTTTCTAATTCTTGTTTACGATTATCCCAATTGGTTTCTTTTTGTTTTTTATAATGAATACATGCTACACAAACTCCATTGATGAATTTTATTCCAGGGCGTGTATCTGGCATTAAGCATTCTGAACAATATTTCATATCTGACACAGTAATTTCTATTATATATGTACAATTCTATTCATTCACCATAGAAATAATAAACTTGATTTTATTGTTATTTTATATGGAGATTCTAAAGTGGAAGCGTAATCTAGAATTAGATTATGGTTATACAACTAACAAGCTTTTAGTTGTAGGTGACACTTCAAGAGATATCTCTAAAGTGATAGAAGATTATACACTAATCGATGAAGCAGGTGTTGACTATATTCTTCAACAAATACCAAATTCAAAAAATATCTTTCACGGACAAGGTATTGATCTAGGTGGTGGTGTATCATTAATTTCATCATGTATTATGAAATTTTTTAATCCTGAAAAAATTTTTTGTTTAGAGATTGTTGAAGAAGTTGTTAAAACATGTCATGAAAAAGTTCAAACATTTATTCTTGGAAAAAAACCTGATAATATAATTTCTGTAATTGGTGATTTTGATCATATTGAATTACCGGATGACTCGTTAGATTTTATAATTTTTTGGGATTCTCTCCACCATGCACGTGATCCAACAATATCTTTGCAAGAATGTAAACGAGTAGTAAAAAATGATGGTTTTGTAATTATAATTGATAAAGTTCATAATAATTCAATTCCAGATAATGAAATAGAAAGAATGTTAAATATTCAATACGATGAATCATTTCTAGAACGTTCATTTAGAGCAAAAGACACTGTTCTTCTTCGTAAAGATGATGGTGAACATGAATATAGATTCTTTGAATGGGAGAATTTCTTTAAAATTTCTGGTTTCGATATTATCGAAAATTTTCTGATAAAAACTGAAACTCAGACTAACAAAAATACAAAAAATGACAATAATCTGAAGGAAATTTTTGTAAAATTTAATGTTGGAGGATTTCAACAACAAAAAATCATCTATGTCCTACAACCTAATTAATCATATAATTTAGCAGATAAGGCTAAAACCACCCGTAAGAGAGATTTTTTATGAAAATATTGATTGTTGGTTATGGCTCAATTGGAAAACGACATTTGAAAAATCTGCTTAAACATACCTCGTCTCAATTTGTAGTATTCTCAAAACAAAAAAATGATGAATTTTTAAAGAAAAATAAAATCAATGCCTATAATTCTATTGAAAAATGCCTTGAAGAAAAACCTGAAATTGCTTTCATTACCAATATTACTTCTCTTCATATTCCTCTAGCAATAAAACTTGCAAAACACGGTTTAGATTTGTTTATTGAAAAACCATTATCAAATTCTATGAATGGAGTAAATGAATTAAAAAAAATCATTAAAAAGAAAAAATTAATCACACAAATGGGATGTAATCTACGTTTTCATCCTTGCATAACAAAAATTCGTCAGTTAATTCTGCAAAATAAAATTGGTAAAGTGATATCAATTCAATCAGAATTGGGGACATATCTGCCAGATTGGCATCCTAAAGAAGATTATTCTCAAGGGTATGCAAGTAAAAAAAATCTAGGTGGTGGTGTTATACTCACAATGATTCATGACATAGATTATTTGTATTGGATATTTGGCAATCCTCATTCATTATTTAGTATATCCGGAAAATTTAGTGATCTAAAAATTTCTTCTGAGGATTATTGTTCAGGAATAATTTGTTTTAAAAAAAATATTTTTGCAGAACTTCATTTAGATTTTTTCCAAAGACCTGAATTTCGTAGTTGTAAAATTAAAGGCAAGAATGGAACTATTTATTGGAATTCCGATACAAATCAAGTTAAAATTTTCTTGAATAAAATACAAAAATGGCAAAATGTCTTAACAATAGAAAATTTTGAAAGAAATGATATGTATATTTCTGAAATACGTCATTTTTTGAAATGTGTAAAAGATAGAAAAAAAACCATTAATACTATAGATGAAGGAATTGAAACAATGAAAATTGCTTTAGCTATGAAAAAATCATCCGAATTAAGGAGAATGATAAATATATGAAATTCAAAGGAGTAAACAAGCTATTTGATCTTTCTGGAAAAGTGGTTGTTCTTACTGGAAGTGCAGGTCTACTTGGTTCACAATATGCTGATATATTGAGTGATGCAGGTGCGAAGCTTGTTTTAGTTGATACAAATTCAAAACAAAATAACAAATTAAAACAAAAATTGGATAATAAATATCACACAAACCCTGTATCTGTTGATACTGATATTACATCTAAAAAGGAAGTGAAAGAACTCGCAAGTCATCTGAAAAAGAAATTCGGCCATATTGATGGTCTCATAAATAATGCATTTCTTAATCATGCAAAACAACAATCAAAAAATGGTAAAAATTCTTTTGAAGATTTCCCTCTAGATATTTGGAATAAATCACTTGAATTGAATCTAACTGCTGTTTTCTTTTGTTGTCAAGAATTTGGAAAAATTATGGCAAGGCAAAAAAAGGGTGTTATTGTAAACATATCTTCAATTTATGGAATTTCTGGTGCTGATCAAAGAATATATGGTTCTAGTAAACTAAACTCTCCTGTATCATATGCAACATCAAAAGGTGGAGTAGTTAACCTAACGAAATACCTTGCTGCATATTGGCACTCAAAAAATGTTAGGGTAAATACATTAACACTTGGAGGTGTCCAGGATAATTCATACCAAAATAAGGAATTCATAAAGAATTATTCTAAAAAAACAATTTTGGGTAGAATGGCTAAAAAAGAAGATTACAAAGGAGCGATATTATTTTTGATCTCTGATGCATCTTCATATATGACTGGTTCTAATCTAATCATTGATGGTGGTTGGACCGCATGGTGAATTAGGTTTTTTTCTTTTTATCAAAAATTAATTCAGCAAGTTTGAATTCAAATTTTGTATCAATCATCAAACCAGTTTCTATATCAACTATAAGTGGATGCATTTTATCAAATATTTTTTTTCCATTTTTAAGAAAATCTTTTGTATTAATTGTATAAAGTCCATTCATCTGGTAAACTTTAGGTGCATCCTGACGATTCTTTGGTTTACTTTTTTTAGTCTTTGTTAATTGTAAATAACCCTTAGAATTTATTTCAGCAATATTGAAATATGGATTAAGATGTTGTTCATAAACACTGCATATTACTGATGATTTATTTTTTTTCATTAATTTTATCGATCGTTTAATATCTGAAATTTTTATGAATGGAACGGTACAGTCTAAAGAAACAAGAATATCAAATTTGTAACCCAGTGAATTTAACTTTTTTATTCCGTGTAATATGACATCTTTCCCATCTGCATTATGCGTTGCAAGATTTTTTGGTCTCATAAATGGTATCTCAGCATTAAATTTTTTTGAAATACTTGCAATTTTTTTACTGTCTGTAGAAACAATGACATGACTAAAGATTTTTGATTTTATTGCTTTTTCAATTGTATGTGCAATTAGAGGTTTATCTCCAATTATTCTTATATTCTTATTTTGTACGCCCCTAGAACCTCCTCTTGCGGCAATAAAACAAATTGGTTTCATTACATCACTTTGATTTAGTATCCTTCATATCAATAAATTGTTTTTGAATAGAAATATTCCAGATATCTGAATTTTTCAAAATATTCAAAAATTTTTCAGTTGTGTTTTCAACATAACCAAAAAGATTCCTTTTAGAAAATTTTTTATTCTTAATACTGTTAATTGCGTCCAGAATAATTTCTTTTTTTGGCTCAACATTAATTATTTCCTCATTTTTACTTCTGTTTTTTTGTCTTGTTCCAATGTTTATTGATGGTGTACCAAATACTTCTGCCTCTCTAATTGCAGCACTAGAATTACCGATAATAAATTCAGCATTTTTTAATATTGTTAAGAATGAGTGAAAACGAACAGATGGAAATATAGAAAATTTTCTATTACCGTTTAATTCATTAATTCTTTTTAGAATTATTTCTGTTCCTAAATCATTATTAGGATAAATTATGATATAATTTTTCTCTGAATCAATTAACGCTGAGACTATCTGAGTAATCTGATCATCTAATGTTTCTAATTCTGTTGTAATAGGATGAAAAATAAAAACACCAAAATCTTCAAATGGAATATCATAATGTTTCACAACATCTTCGATTGTTGGAAGTTTAACACTTGTCATTACCTGGATGTCTGGTGAACCGATAGTGAATATGCTATCTTCTGCTTCGCCTAACTGAATTAATCTATTTTTTGCATCATCATTTGCTGCAAAATGAATATGGGAAAGTTTTGAAACTGCATGTCTAATTAATTCATCTACTGTACCTGAAATTTCCCCTCCTTCAATGTGTGAAACTAAAATATTATTGAATGCACCTACAATTGCACCTGCTAATGTTTCAATTCTATCTCCATGTACAATTATCATATCTGGAGAAATTTTTTCTACATATTCTGAAAACCCTGTAACTGTATTTGCCAGTATAGCTTCCTGTTTTATTATATTATCCTGATTATTGAAAACTGTAATATTCTTGTATCCTTTTTTATAGACTTCGTCTGCTGTATTGCCATATTTTTCTAATGTATGCATTCCTGTTACAAAAATATGACATTCAAAACTACTATCCATTTCAATAATATCCATTAATGGACTCAATTTACCAAAATCTGCTCTCGTTCCAGTCAAGAAAACAATCTTTCTATTCATCAATCATATCCCACTGTAACTGTTTATTTTTTTTAATATTCACTTTAGATTTTTTATTTACAATTTTTTCAAAATCATTTGATTTGATTTCTCCAGTTCCTGGTCGTTTTACCCAAATATTTTCCTCTGAAAATTTCTCTCCTCTTTCAATATCTCTTATTGTCACAATTGACGAAAAAGCAAAATCAGCCACTGGTTTTTCTTCATCCAAGAATTCTTTCTTACCTTTTAATGACTCAAATATTGCCTTACTGCCAATAATCAAATCTCTTAATTCTTTTGGGTCTATGGATATTGGAATATCTGGTCCAGGCCAATTCTTATCTGACGTAAAGTGTTTTTCTAGAATTGATGCACCTAAACTAACTGCACCAAAACATGTATAATTTCCAAAACTATGATCACTTAATCCTATTGGAATTTTAGGAAATTTCTCTTTTAATTCTGTAATAGCGCTTAATCTAACTTTATCATATGGTGTTGGATACATTGATGTAACATGCATTATGGCATAATCTATCCTTGCTTTTTCTAAAATTGTGACACTTTCAGATATTGATTTTAGATTGTTCATTCCTGTACTTAGAATAACTGGTTTCCCAAATCCTGCAATATGTGAAATTAATGGTAAATTATTACATTCACCTGAACCGATTTTAAATGCTGAAACTCCAATTCTATTTAATCTATTTGCGGCTTCTCTAGAAAATGGTGTATTAAGATAAACCATCCCTAAATTTTCTGTATATTCTTTTAATGAAATTTCATTCTCTTCGGATAACGAACATCTTTTCATCATATTCCAAATTGATTCATTAGCATTTGGAGGTATAACATCATTTGGAATCATCTCATCATCTATAACATGACATTGAAATTTTACACATTCTGCTCCTGATTTGTGTGCATCATCAATCATTTGTTTACATTTACTAACATCGCCTTCGTGATTGATTCCAATCTCTGCAATAACTAATGGTGTTACTCCATCTCCAATTTCTCTTCCATCAATTTTAAAATTTTTAGACATTTAACTACCTCAAAATAAAAATATACCTATTTAACTAGATTTGTTTATCTTTAGAAATTTCATTCGTTCAAGATTCTTTTTTGCTAAAATATCAAGTGTTTCTTTATTTTGTTCTAAAAATTCTTCCATTTTTTCTGTAGAAATTTCTACATCTATTAAATGTCCTCCATAATGAAAATGATTATGTTGATTTGTTCTCAGCGCAAAAATATCTGCTATGAAAGAATTTTTTTCAACTAATGAAATATAGCGTTCTAAATCTTCTGGCAAAACTTTTGTTTGTAGTGATTTGTTAATAGAATCTGCTAACATATCAATTGAATCTATCTTCATTACTGATGGTAAAATTGCGTAATTGATATCTGTGAATACCATAGAAGGTTTTTCATAAAATGCTGCTTCTAATGCTGCTGAACCAATTATTGTTATGACTAATGAACATTTTTCATAAATTTCTTTTGGATGGACAGATGGATGAACCATACGTACATTTGGAATCTTTAACATTTCCTTATACTCTGAAATTTTTCTCCACTTTCGTATTCTCTGACTTGGCGCCTCTTTAACATATAATTTGTAATCAATTGGCATTGATTTTACAATATTTCGAATCATTTCTATTTGATTAGTTAAAAATGGTGAATCAATTAGTAATGTTCTCTCTTCATCAACGCCTAATGGAAAATAAATGAATTTTTCTTTTCCATTAATATTTTTTAAAAAATGTTTATCAATAAATTTTTCTCGCATTCTCTTCTTTAATGATGCAGTTAATTCATGTTTTAAAACACGAAATTTACTTCTACCAAAATAAGTATAATGTGTTTTTAAATTAGTATTTTTAGATAATAAAAGAAAATCAATTGCAGCTTTAATTTTTTTAGTATTTGACGCTGCAAAATTCATTCCTGCATTATTGACTTGTTTATATCCGTCATAAGATTTTAAAACATCTCTTAATTCACCAAAAGACTTTCCCTCAATTTGAAAATCTGAAAGCCTGTCTGTTGTGTCAAATTTTTGTGATTCACTGGATAATGTAGCATGATATGCAAATTTTGGCTGACTCAAAATTATGACTTTAATTCCTCTTGCCTTACAGATCTTATAAAATAGGCTATCTTTGTGCTGTGAAAGTTGTTTTGTTAGAAAAAAATCAGGTTTTGCTTCATCTAGAATTGATTCAAATAATTTACATTCTTGTGTCAAAATTGAAAGTATTTCTTCATCTGAAAAATTATGAAAATGATTATAATTGTAAAATATTCTTTCGTTAATTGCTAATTCCCATAAATTTATGTTATATTTTTTTTCAAAATTTTGTAAGTATTCTAGGTCAATCTCTTCTTTTCTTGAAATATTTTCAAAATAATACCATGTTTTTTTAAACTCAACTAATTCCTGTTCTTTAAAAAAAGTCTTTACTTTATTTGTCACATCAATTATGGCAAAAAAATCACAATCAGCTTTTTTCTGTAGATAGTTTGCTATCCCATAATATGTGAAATCTTGGTCTAACCAAAAAATTACTTTATCCTTCATTGAATAATTCTCCTCTTTGAATTTTAAGTATATATCTTAGTTCATAAAAAATAGTAATTCTCATTAACTAAAAGATCATTTGAATTTTGATTATTATGTGTCATATTTTCTCTACTATCTATTATATGCCATATTTTATCAATTAAAAAATGCTTAAAAGAATAGGCTTAATTGGATTTGCAGATGGTATTGGATCCTTAATTGCAATTCTTTTTTGGTTTTACATGGCTGCTGTTCTATCACCTGAAGAATATGGAAATATTTTTTATTACCTGGGAATAGTTGGCATTGTATCATATTTTACAATAATAGGTGGACAAAATGCAATTACAGTATATACTGCAAAAAATATTAACATTCAAAGAACATTTTATCTTTTATCTTTACTATTAAGTTCAATTGCTATAGTAGTGATTGTAACTGTTTTTCAACGAATTGATATCGCATTAATTCTATTAGGTTACATTATTAGTAATCTATCGATTTCATATCTGCTTGGAAAAAAATTATTCCAAAAATATCTGATTCAAACTTTACTTCAAAAATCTCTATTAATTACATTAGGAATTGGATTTTTCTATATATTTGGTACAGATGGTATTCTATACGCGATTGGTATATCTTATTTAGGATATACCAAAGTTCTTTATGACAGTTTCAAAACTTCTAAAAAAGATTTCAAATTCTTTAGAGAACATTTTGGTTTTATTATTAATGATTATTTTATGGGAATAATTAATGTTGGAAGATCCCAAATTGATAAATTAATTATTGCACCATTGCTTGGATTTGCATTACTTGGAAATTATTCTCTTGCATTACAAGTTGTTATGGGTCTTACAATTTTTCCAAATGTAATTTTTAAGTTTTTACTACCTGAAGAAGCAGAACAAAAATCCAATAAAAAATTAAAATTTTTTGCAATATTCATATCAGCTTGTATTTCTATTTGTGGTGTAGTTTTAACTCCAGTAATACTGCCTGAAATATTTCCAAAATACTCTGATGCAGTTGATGCCATAAGAATAATGAGTTTGGCTGTAATTCCCATAACTCTTAATCTAATTTTTACCTCTCAATTACTTGGACTAGAAAAGAGTAAGTTTGTATTAATTGGCAGACTAATTGCATTATTTACTACGTCTGTCTTAACTATAACATTAGGAATGTCATATGGAATGATCGGCTTAGCCATTGCATTCCTAATAACATCCATCGTACAAACTAGCGTTAGTGCTTATGCAAACTATCATATGAAAAAAGATAAAGAATCTTTACCAACCTAATCTTTTATACTCAAATGTTATTAAATCAGTTTTAGTTATCTCTTTAGCCATAAATGAAATCTAAAAAAAATAAAAATTTTGAAATTCTTGCAATAATTCCTGCAAGAGGCGGTTCAAAATCAATCCCTAAGAAAAACATCAAAAATTTATTCAACAAACCGCTTTTAGAATATTCTATTAACTGTGCAAAAAATAGCAAATACGTTACTAGAGTAGTAGTTAGTACCGATGATAAAAAAATAGCTACTATAGCAAAAAAAGCTGGAGCTGAAATTCCATTTCTAAGACCTAAGAAACTTGCAAAAGATAACTCAGAAACAGTTGATGTAATCAAACATACAATTGAATTTTTAGATTCATCTGAATCTTACAAACCAGATATTATAACTCATTTACAACCAACTACTCCTTTTCGTACTACATCGCAACTTGACAAATCGATCAACTTACTGATTAATTCACGTGCTACATCAATTTTAGGAGTTCAAAAAATTAAAACCCATCCTTACAGGGCATTCTGGCCATCAAAAAAATATCTTAAACCGTTTAAAAAAAATTTTCTAGATTATCATCAAAGACAATCATTCCCAGATTGTTATTATCCTACTGGTGCAATCTATGTTTACTGGTATGACACATTAAAGAAATATGGAACAATTTATGGTCCAAAAATTCTTCCTTTCATTGATAAAAATTCCATAAATGTTGACATCGATACTCCTTTTGATTTTTTTGTTTCTGAAATGAAATTACGTCATTGGAAAAATTTTGAAAAGAAAATGAAATGAAATTCATTTTCTAAATTTGTAATTCTGATTTAATTATTTTCATATTATCGTTGTAAATTTTTTCAATTTTTTTCATTCTATCATTAAATATTGAATTCCAATCTAATTTCTGTTGATAATTGTACTGTTCAATTAATCTATCACCTAATACATCGTCATGTTCTTCTATACCAAATTCATTTAATTCCATATCGTCTAAAAACCATTTCAACTTGTTATGGGAAATCGGTGTCAAAATTTTACATCCCAATGAAAATGGGATCATCTGTGCATGTCCTCTATCGCATACTACTGTATCAATATTTGAATAAACTTCATAAATCTTCTTGGAATCTACTTCAAAAAGATCTATGATCTTATCAAATTTAATATCACTTTCTATCCATGTATCATTTTGATGATTTATTAGAATTGATTCTTTACCTATGCTTGACAAATAATCAACAAATTTCTTTATCTCATTTGAAAATTTCTTAATATTGTTATGCCTATTCTCTAATCTATCTCCTGCTAAAACAAATCCTACCGAATTTGATTCAGAATTATGTTTCAATTCATATTTCTTATTTAACATCATAGTAGGACAAAAATTTAGATGAATTTTTTTGTGTAAATACTCTGGTAAATGGCTCTTTATTGAATTACAACTTCCTGAATTCCTTAAACTAAAAAAAACCGATTTTTCAACTAAGGTTTTTAATGTTTCATCAAATTTTGAATTAAAATCTCTCTGCCCTCGAAATTTATTGTATCCTACGGCATAAACAACAATTGGTATTTTGATGTCTTCTAAAAGTTCCTTTGAAATTCCCCATTGCCAATCTGATTGTTCATTAGCAAATGTATCAAATAAGAATAAACCGCCACCACTAATAATCAAAAAATCATGTTGATTAATCACATCTATGTCATTTTTTGAAAAAATTTTTCTACAATTCATGAATGTAATTTCAGAATCTAAAAATTCACTTTGAAATAAATTCTTAAACGCACTGCCAATAGCAGTATCCCCTGCATTACCTTTACCTATTCCTTCTCCTGTTCCTACCTTTGCACCAATCTGTAAAATCTTCATATCAAACAAACTTTTGTCTTAACTTTTCCATATTCTCAATTTCTGATTCCCAAATTCGTTTTTCTCCATCCCCAAGAATCTTTTCTATTGTTTTTACATCTCTCACGAGTCTTTGTAATCCACGTGGTTCTAATGATGCTGCTTGATCATGTCCATACATCGTTCTATCGATAGTAACATGTCTTTCTATTGATGTTGCTCCCAACATTACTGCACATACACAAACTAGATATGCTGATTTTTCATGACCGCTGTAACCAACTTTACAATCAAATTTCCTCATTAATTCAGGAATTAATGATAGATTTGCTTCATCCAATTTACTGGGATAGCTACTATTTGTATGCATTAGTTCAAATGGACAATTATATTCCCGGAAAATCTCAATTGCTTTTTCTATATTTTGAAATGTACTCATTCCTGTACTTATGAAAGTATATTTTTTTTCTTCTGCAATCAAATGTAAAAGCTCTTCATGAACTAACATTGCAGATGCTACTTTGTTATATTTTGTATTAAATTGCCTCATAGTTATCTGACTTTTTTTATCCCAACATGAGACAAACCACTCAATATTTTTTTCCTTACAATAATCACTTATTTCATTAAATTGTTCTATAGAAAATTCTCTATTTGTTCTCATCTCACGTTGAGTCTTTCCCCAAGGACTCTCTAAGTATGAATCTAAAAATTCTTTTGAATAAATATTCTCTACATCTTTTTTCTGAAATTTTACTGCGTCACATCCAGCTTCAACTGCAACATCAATAATTTTTTTTGCAATATTTACATCACCAACATGATTTGTACCTATTTCAGCAGTAATGAATACCATAATCAAATCTCTATGATTACTTTAAAAAACATAACTATGGATTATTTTTTTTTGATGAAATGATGTTATCTGCTAATTCTCGAAATGCACCATGACCTCCATTTGATGAGCAAATATAATTCACAATCTTTCTAATTTGTATCACTCCGTCTTTTGGACATGCTGAAAAACCAATTTTTTTCATTATTTCTAGATCATTTACATCATCACCAATGTATGCAATTTCACTTGGCTTAACATCAAACTCTTTACATATACGCGGTAAAATCAAAACCTTATCTTTTACTCCTAAATATGATTTTGCTACTTTTAGTTTTTCAGCTCGTTTTTTCACAATAGGAGATTTCTCTCTTGATAAGAAAATTGTTTTAATATTTTTATTTTTTAATAATTCAACACCCATTCCATCTTTTGTATTGAATCTTCTCATATAATCTCCATTTTTTGTATAATACATACTTCCATCTGTTAAAACTCCATCAACATCTGTAATTACTATTTTAATCATTTTACATTTTTTCTGATTTTCTTTTTTCATTCTTATTATAGAATAAAAAATTTTTCACAATAAAAAAACATTGGTGAAAATTGTACGAATCATTCAAATATCACGAATTAAGGCATGAAATGTGCAACCTGCTTTTGAATATGTAATAAAGAAAGTTAATGATGCACCAATTATCGAAACTCCTTACAAGCACATCATGATTTCTGATATATTTCCTGATGAATTTTATGATATGTTATTAGAACACATTCCAAGTGTATCTACATACACTTCAAAACCAAAGTATCCTGGTAGACAAACTATGACTTTGGATGATTTTGATATATTGGATGAGAAAAAAAAAATTTTTTGGGAAGAGATGTATACATTTCTAAGATCTGATGATTTTGCAAATATCTTATTAAAAAAATTCAATATATCTAAAAATGGTATTTCTAATCTATTTCTTCATAAAGATTTAGAAAATTTTGAAGTAAAACCTCATCGTGATGTCTTTTCAAAATTAGTAACCTATTTGTTTTATCTCCCAAAAGATTCTAGCCTATCTCAATTGGGTACTCAAATGCTTGTACCAAATGATGGCTATGTTTTTGACAAAAATGACACAAAACATCAAGATTGGGAAAATTTCACGACTGTAAAAACATCTGAATACAAACCAAACTCCTTTTTTGCTTTTGCACCATGTGAAAATTCTTTTCATGCTGTAAAAGTAAATTTCCCTGAAAATTCAACAAAAGAAAGAGATACTATCCGAGGATTTGTTTTTAATAAGGATGCAAAAGATTATCCTGCATATCTATTTGGTAAATAGTATAATCTCGCTAACTTTTAACACTATCTCGAACAACATTAACTAATGAAAATAGAAGTATAGCTGTAATTATTAAAACAACTGCTAATAACATCGTCCCTGCAGCAATTAAAGTTAAGTTTGTACTTAATCTACCAACTTCTGAATAAAATTGTACAGAAAGATATGTAAAAAATAGACCTATTCCAAAAAAAACTAATGATGGTATGCCATAAAATTTCAGTGGATGTTCTATTGATGTAAATTTTATTGTGCTAGCTAATACTGATGTGCCATGACTGACTGGATTGTGAGTTGATGTGTCACCTGAATAAATTATTTTGATTGGAACTTCTGTAATTCTTAGTTTTTTACTACTTGCTTTAATTAAAATTTCAGTGGAAATTCCCATTCCTAATTCTGAAGGAAATATCTGAGATAATACTTTCTGATTATATGCTCTTAAACCACTCTGGGAATCAGTTAATTTATTTTTTATTGATGCATTTGTAACTTCTGTAATCAATTTAATTCCAAATCTTCTATAATTTGGAATTTCCGTTTCATTATCTAAAAATCTTGAACCAATTACAATGTCTGCAGAATCATTTGAAATTGGTTCTAGAATTTTTTCTACATCTTCAATTCTATGTTGACCGTCAGCATCAAAAGTAACAAGTACATCACTCTCAATTTCTACACTTTTTTTAAAAATTGAATTTATTGCTGCTCCATATCCTAAATTCTTCTCATGTTTTACTATAATTACTCCTAATTCTTTCAGAATATCTAATGTGGAATCAGTAGAACCATCATCACAAACAATAATTGAATTATAATATTTTTTTAATTTATTTATAATTGAAGCAATATTTTTTCCTTCATTATATGCTGGTATGCCTATTGTAATTTTCATACTATGATTTTTTTCTAAAGATATAAAATCTATCTGATAAATTATTCTTCCCTACTCATAATCTACTCTTAATAAATTCGATTGAATTTACTGGTGATGGGTCTGTATTATTGATGATTGAAGCGTATAATGAGGAATAATCAAGTAAATAAATTAAATTTGTTATTTTAGATAGTATACTACCATCTAATGACTTGACAGAAAAATAATCAATTCCTTTAGATTCAAAAAACTCTTCTAATATTATCCATCTTTCTGTGGTTTTGGAATAATCATCTTTTCCCTGAATTAAAACTGGAGACACACCTGATTGTTTCTCCCATGAAACTATTCCGTTATGACATGATTCAATAACATCTTCAGTCATTGCATGTATCTTTGTATTCTCTTGTAGGGAATTTTTGTATCTAATAGCCGCTGCTTGTAATCCTGCTGGATAATAAATACAAACTATATTTTTAATGAATCGTGCTAATTTCAATGCTTTATTATCCTCATTTAGATTCCCTGAAAAAATTTTTTCTTGTGTTTTTGCTAAACAATTGATGGATTCAAAAACATCTGTTTTGCTAATTGGTAAAATTGGTTCTAAAATATTTAAAATTGAATATAAAAAGCTGGTATATGATGCTCTAGGTGAATGAACCATGGATAATTTTTGATAAAAAATTTCATTATTTTTACAAACTGATTCCATCTTACCTCCAGATGAGAAACTAACTATTCTAGCTGGTGTTTTTTTTGCTTCTTCCAATATTCTTAATGGTTCTGAAGTGTTACCTGAGACACTAGTTACAATTACTAATGTTTTCGAATCTACTGTTTTTGGTAGTAAATATCCCTTAACATTACTTACATGAATATCTTTTTTTGATAAGATTGCACTAATGGTATCTCCAATTGAACCGGACCCACCCATGCCTGCAAACACAATATGATCTACATCTTTTGCATCAAATTTTTTAAAACTTTTCTCAAACGATTCTCTGGCAATTTCTGGCCATCTATCATATTCTCTGTACATTTTTTTACCATCAATTTTTTCCAAATCCTCCAATTCCATAACTAAAAGATATGCTTTTACTATTGTAAAATACTTAACTAAGCTATAATCTCAAACTCAAGAAATATTATGGTCTATTTTTTAATATTTTTATTGACTCTTAAGACTGTAGAATGGAAAAACAATTCTGTTATAATGATTGATCAAACCAAACTTCCTAATATACTTGAATATGTAACTTACACTGATTATAATCAAGTTGCAGATGCAATTCGCACATTGGTAGTTAGAGGCGCACCTGCTATAGGCGTCTCCGGTGCTTTTGGTCTTGCTTTAGCAGCATTACAAAGCTCTGCTACTCAAAAAGATGAATTAATTTCTTATCTTGAAAATGCAAAAAAAATCTTATTTGAAACAAGACCCACTGCTGTAAATCTTGCATGGGGATTAGACAAAATTATGGAAGTGGCAAATAATGCAAATTCTGTTGAACAAATACGAAATGATGTTGTTGAATATGCTAAAAAAATGGCAGAAGAAGATATAGAAATTAATATGACAATGGGAAAAAATGGTTCTGAATTATTTGATAACAATGATACTATCATGACTCATTGTAATGCTGGTGCATTAGCAACAGTTGGGTATGGCACGGCTTTAGGAGTTATACGTGCTACAAAAGATAGTGGAAAAAATATCAAAGTCATAGCTACTGAAACTCGTCCAATTCAACAAGGTTCTAGATTAACTGCTTTTGAATTAAAACATGATGGAATTGATGTTAGTCTGATACCTGATACTGCTGTTGGATATTCAATGGCAAATGGTCTTGTTGATAAAATTGTAGTTGGTGCAGATAGAATTCTAAGAACTGGTCATGTTTATAACAAAATTGGAACATATCAAGTTGCAACTATGGCAAATCAACACAAAATTCCATTTTATGTCGCAGCACCACTTTCAACATTTGATATGAAAAGTAATCCTGAAGATGTAATAATTGAACAACGAAAAG
>CEUL01030199.1_pt1 | contig 18783 bp, 18 predicted proteins | sample 427021 | NCBI WGS metagenome assembly CEUL01 (sample SAMEA2622800, study PRJEB7988) | marine metagenome | isolation source: saline water (ENVO:00002010), including | reverse complement strand
TTTCGGTCCCTATGAAAGTGGTGAGTCAGTAGTTGTTTCAGTTGATTCCGGTGATGTTAATTGTGATTCGACATATGAATTTTCGTACAGTTGTCCTCCAACGGGGTCAACTTGTGATGATCCTTTGATTGTTGACTCACTTCCTTATAATGTTTCTGACGATACAGCTAATTACGGGGACGATTATGATGGCAGTGCAGGTGAAGCTTGTGGTAGTCCTAGTTATATAACTGGAGATGATGTGGTATACTCTTATACTTCATCATTTGATGGAGCTATTTCAGTTCAATTAGTACCTAGTGATACTTATGCAGGTATTTACATGTATGATAGTTGTGATTCAATAGGGGTTCAATGTTATGCAGGAGCTGCAAATGGTTCCTCTTCAGATATATTATCTTTTGAAGCAAATGTGTCATCAGGCTCAACATATTACTTTGTTATTTCAACTTGGGCCTCTCCTCAATCAACTGCATATGATTTGATAATTAGTGAATTATTATGTGCTGCACCAACAGGAATAAATGTTACTGATGTTACATCTAATACTGCCGGTGTTGCATGGGATCAAGGAGATGCAGTTTCATGGGAGTATGTACTTGCAGAAGGAGGTTCATCAATTCCTTCTGAATCAGGAGAATCTTTAAGTGAGGCATTTGTTAATCTTGATAATATGAATTCATATACCACATATGATGTTTGGATAAGAGGTGTTTGTGCCGATGGTTCGTTTAGTGATTGGGTATTAACATCATTTTCAACGCTTCTTGCAGCACCTGGATGTGGGGAAAGCTTGTCTTACGATTATCCAAATGCAACAAGTGGTGGATATAACTTTGCTACTAATTTCACTGAACCTAATCCAGAAGATCTATTATTTACATCAGTTGCTAATGATCAAGATGGTGATGGTAATATTGATGAAATATCCGTTACATTATCTGGTACAACAGAAAACAACTATGACTGGATTTACATTACCAATGGATCTGGTGAGATGTTGTATGGACCTGTTTCAGGTGCACAAAGTGGTACTTACACCTCCAGCGATGGAACTATAAATGTGTATTTGGCTGCTGATACATCTGTTCAAGGTGGACCAGTTAGTTTTGATATTTCATGTGCGGGATTATCAATTGGTGATCAAGAACTAATTGACTTAAGAATTTATCCAAATCCTGTAGAAAATGATTTTGTTACCATATCCTCATCAGAAACTGGTGATAAATTTGTAGAGCTATTTGATATTAATGGAAGAAAAGTTCTTTCTTCAACAATAACTAATGATTTACTTGATGTTTCTAATATTGATGCTGGATTTTATTTAACGAAAGTTACAATAAATGGAAAATCATCAATTTCGAAATTAATTATCAAATAAATAGATTAAACTAATAGAAATTAAAAAGGGTTTAGTTAAAAAACTAAACCCTTTTTTTCTGTAATTATTTTTTAATTTTGAATATGGATTTAAAAGACATCTCATTTATTATTCCTGTTTATAATCGGCCAGATGAGATTGATGAACTTTTAAGTAGTTTTTCATGTCTTGAAGGTGATAAAGACTTTGAGATAGTTATAATAGAAGATGGTTCTACAAAAAAATGCGATCATATTGTTAAAAGATTTAGTGATTTAAATATTTCATATCATTTAAAAACCAACTCTGGACCTGGAGATTCTAGAAATTATGGTATGAAAGTCGCTAAAGGAAAATATCATATTATACTTGATTCAGATGTTATTCTTCCGGTAAATTACAATAAGGTACTGATTGAGAATTTAATAAATGATTATTCGGATTGCTTTGGCGGAGTTGATGATTCTCATCAATCTTTTAATAATTTTCAAAAAGCAGTTAGTTATTCAATGACATCCTTTATTACAACTGGACATATTAGAGGGGGGAGTAAATCAAAAGATTTCCAGCCAAGAAGTTTCAATATGGGAATCTCAAGAGAAGCATTTTTAAAAAGTAAGGGTTTCGGAAATATTCATCCAGGTGAGGATCCTGATTTGTCTATAAGATTAAAAAAATTAGGATTTAGCACAAAACTTTATAGTGATTTGAAAGTTTTTCACAAAAGAAGAGTTTCTATTCCAAGTTTCTTTAAACAGGTGTATAAGTTTGGTGTAGCCAGAACAATTTTAAATAATCGTTACCCTAGTACTAAAAAAATCATTTATTGGTTTCCTTTACTTTTTTCGCTCACTTTTTTGATTTCTATATTTTTATTTTTTCTTAACATCAACAGTGTATTATTACTAATTTTTATATTTTATTTTGTTGTAATATTTGTTCAATCTTCTCTGCTTAATAACCCTCTAGTAGGCTTATTTTCCGTTTTGACCACATTAATACAGTTTTTTGGATATGGATATGGTTTTTTAAAGTCATTTATATTGATAAATATTTTTTCCAATAAAAAAATAGAGAGTATATTTCCACAAATGTTTTTTAAATAGTTATAATGAAAATTTTTTCAAGCCAAGGTAAATTCAATGTGTTTTTAATTTTTTTGATATTGGCAATTACGACTTCTCTTTTTAGTAAACTAACCTCAACATATGAAAAGAATATAATTTTCAAGTTGGTAGTTAGTGATATTCCTGAAGATAAAGTTGTCTATGAAAAATCGCATGATTCTGTTGAAGTTAAAGTGAGGGGTTATGGATTTAGTCTAGCTAAATACTATTTAAATACTCCTGAGCTTAAAATATCATTAAAAAAATTAAAACAACTAAATAATGTATTTTTATGGGATCAAAAAGAAAATTTTATGGATACAAAACTTAGTTTTGATTCATCCATTGAACTACTAACTATTTTTGAGGATTCCCTTCTTTTTTATTATGATCAATACATTTCTGAAATGAAATACATAAAACCCAACCTAACTATAGATTATGAGTCAGGTTTTGATTCTTTTAAGCTGCCTTCCATTTCTAATGATTCTGTTAGAGTTTTAGGACCAAAAGACATAGTAGGTGAAATTGATTATGTTGATACAGAATTTGTAAAATTAAATAATGTTAATTCGGATATTCAAATTAATCTTAACCTTTTAAAACCTGCTTTTGAGAATCTCTCCATTGATTTAAGTAACATCGAATACAAATTAGAGGTTGATCAGTTTACAGAAGAAACAATTAGTGTACCTGTAAATATTTTAAGTAATGAAAACATAAAGTATAATTATTATCCTAAGGATTTAACGGTGAAATATTTAATAAGTATTGAAGATTATAAAAAAACATCACCAATTGATTTTAGAATAGAATGCGTCTTTGATAAAAATCAAAGTATATTAATTCCATACTTGACAAAAAAACCTGACTTTATCAAAAATGCCAGGTTAAGCACTAACCAAATACAATTAATTATCCTAGAATGAAAAAAATTGCATTAACAGGTGTTATTGGTAGTGGTAAAACAACTGCAGCAAATTACTTTAAGGATTTTGGAGTACCTGTTTTTATTGCCGATGATTGTGCTAAAGATTTAATGTTAAATAATAATGAACTTAGATCTAAATTAATCAGTTTATTGGGTGATAAAACCTATAATGATGGTAAATTGAATAAAGAGTTTATTTCAGATCAGATATTTAAAAATAAAAATATTCTTAATTCCGTAAATAATTTAATTCATCCGATGGTACAAAATACTTTTAATCGCTGGTTTAGGGAACAAAATTTTAAGTATGTTGTTTATGAAGCTGCTTTGATATTTGAGAATAATTCTGAGCATTTATTTGATAAAATAATTTGTATAAAAACCCCATTGGATGTAATTCATAAAAGAATTAGTAATAGGGAAAATTACTCTAAAAACAGAGTTAAAAATATTTTAAATTTACAAATATCGCAGGATATAAAGTGCTATAAATCAGACTTTTGCATTGATAATACCACAAAAGAAAAGTTATTTCAGGATATTAAAGAAATACATTTATCACTGTTATAAAATTTTATTGTTAATGTTTTATTAAATATCAAAATTAGTTTTTGATTAAATAATAAATTTGGACTATGAGTAAGAAGATTTTTATATTACTTCTGGTTTTAATGAGTATATCATTAATCGGAATAATTTTTATCCAATCTTTCTTCATTCTAAAAAACTATGAGGAAAATGATAAACAGTTTACTTCGAATGTAAATTATGTTCTTGAAGAAACTTCATCCCTTGTTGAAAGAAACGAATTTAGACTTTATCTCAGAAAATTTCGTGACCTTATTAGTAGTGAAACCCAGGTCGACACCATTGCAATTCAAAATCTAATTTTCATAAACCAAAATCCAGAAAAAAAAGAAACAATAGTTTATAAAAATGGAGTAATTGAAGAGAATATCATTATTCCAAAAACAAAAAGTTATTATGATAATATAATTGATTTAATTTCTGAAGAGGAAAATATCTCGATAAAAAGGGTTTCAAATCAAAGAGAGGAAAAAGTTTTTTCAAATCAGCGAATTGAGGATGATATGAGTCCAGAAGAATTTTTATTAAAAGTGGGTAAAATTTCAAAAAGTAAGGAAGTATTGTTTGAAACTGCATATAATGATCTTTCTAAAAGAAATCCAATTCAAGAAAGAATAGGTGATATCAATAAGTTTGAAAAAGTTTTAGAAGGAAATTTTAAAAAAATGAATATTAATTTAGATTTTGAATATGCCATTTTTGAAAAAGATAGTATATCAAAGGTCTCATCAGATGACTTTAATGTTTATAGCCCAAATTATTCTTCACTCATTTTTAAAGATGAGAATGATTTGAGTGATTACTCATTAAAAGTATATTTTCCTGGGAGAACTCCATTTTTATTGTCCTCATTGATTTCTGTCATTATCACTTCAGTAATTTTTACTTCCATTATAATTATTGCGTACATTACTACAATTCTGTTATTACTTAGACAAAGACAAATCTCTCAAATTAAGTCAGATTTCATTAATAATATGACACATGAGTTTAAAACACCAATAGCTACAATTAATTTAGCTTTATCAGCCATAAAAAATCCTAAAACCATTGTCAATAAAGAAAAAGTTAAAAAGTATCTTCAGATGATATATGATGAAAATAATAGGATGCATGATCAGGTAGAAAATGTACTAATGATAAGTCATTTGGAAAGAAATGAACTTAATATTGATAAATCAAGGCAAAATATTCATGAAATTATTGATCTTGCCATCTCTCATTTAAGTTTAATAGTAGAAAATAAAAATGGGAAAATAATAACAGAGAAGAATGCTTTGAATTCGTATGTTATTGGGAACGAAACTCATTTAATAAATGTTTTAGTAAATATTTTAGATAATGCCATAAAATACAATGATAACATTCCCGAAATTAAGGTGGAAACCCAAAATATTAATGACAAAATTTTTATAAACATTATCGATAATGGTATTGGTATGAGTAAATCTGTACAATCAAAAATATTTGAAAAATTTTACAGAAAACAAACGGGCGACCTACACGATGTTAAGGGCCACGGTCTGGGATTGGCCTATGTCAAGAAAATTATAAATTTTCACAATGGAAATATTTCTGTTGAAAGCGTGATAGGAGAGGGAAGTACTTTTACTATTCAATTAAACACATTAACAAATAACTAATTATGAATAATAAAAAAAGAATTTTATTAGTTGAAGATGATCCAAATTTTGGGATAATATTGAGAGATTTTTTAAAAATGAATGATTATGATGTCATATTGGCTAAGAATGGGATGGAAGGTTTTGAAAAGTTTAAAAAATTTGAATTTAATCTCTGTATTTTGGATGTAATGATGCCTTATAAGGATGGTTTCACACTAGCAACTGAAATAAAAAGCATTGCGCCAGATATTCCAATTATTTTCTTGACAGCAAAATCCATGAAAGAAGATGTACTTAAAGGTTATAAAGTAGGAGCTGATGATTACTTAAAGAAGCCTTTTGATAGTGATGTTTTACTATTCAAAATCAAAGCTATTCTAAAAAGGAATAAACTTTCATCAATAATTGACACTGAAGAAACCGAATTTAATTTTAGTTCTTTCCATTTTAATTCAAAATTGCGTCATTTAAAGTTTAAAGATGAAACGCCTGTAAAATTATCTCCCAAAGAAAATATGTTATTAAAATTATTATTGATACATGTTAACGATTTAATGCCAAGGGAGCTAGCACTAACTAGAATCTGGCATGATGATAATTATTTTACTTCTAGAAGCATGGATGTCTATATTGCAAAACTTAGGAAACAACTTCAAAAAGATCCAAATGTAAGTATCAACAATATACATGGAGAAGGGTTCAGGTTGATTGTTGAATAGAAGGATGTTTGTCAATTTGGTTTATAATATTTTCAATTTTATATTCATAATCGAACCAGTTAATCATTTTATTTGATTTAAACCAAGTAATTTGTCTTTTAGCATATCGCCTGGTATTTGTTTTTATATTCTCAATTGCTTGCTCTAGATTCATTTTATCCTCTAAATAATCAAATATTTCTTTGTATCCAATTGTATTTAATGAATTTAAATGTTTGAATTTTCTAAGTTTTTTAACTTCTTCAACTAAACCACATTCAATCATTTCCTCAACTCTTTTGTTTATCATTGAATGTAATCTAGTTCTGTCGGTATTTAAACCAATAATTATTTCATTATAACCAGGTTTTCTGTCACTATCCTTTAGAAAAGAGGAGTAAGGTTTTTTTGATGAAATAGTAACCTCAAGTGCTCTAATGACTCTTCTATGGTTGTCTAAATCTATTTTTTCATATGATATCGGATCTAATTTTTTCAGTTTATCATGTAAATTTCTCAAACCATTATTTAGATACTCTGAGTTCAGTTTTTCCCTTAAAGAATCGTCAACTTTTGGCATTTTATCGATTCCATATAATATCGTGTTAATATATAATCCAGATCCTCCAACAACAATAGCATAATCTTTTGTTTTAAATAGATTATCTATATTTTCTTTTGCATCCGATTCAAACTGTGAGATGTTATAATTATCGCTTATGGAAATATTATCAATCAAATGATGTCTAATCGATTGCAATTGTTTGTTTGATGGTTTAGCTGTTCCGATATTAAGCTCTTTGTAAAATTGCCTTGAGTCTGCTGATATTATCTCAGTTTTGTAGTGTTTTGCTAATTTTATAGCCAGAGCTGTCTTCCCAATTGCCGTTGGGCCTACTATTACAATCAATAACTTACTCATTTGAATTTTTAATAAATCTATTTAAATCATCTGCCTCCATCTTTGATTTTATCATTAAAAATAAATCTAGAGTAGCTTTTGCATCACCATCAGCTCTATGTCTATTATTAATTTTTATTCCAAGGCTTGATACCAGCTTTCCTAAGCTGTATGACTCAATTTCAGGAAAAACCTCCTTTGAAAGTTCAATTGTACAAAGTAAATCTCTATCAAATTTTTGTCCAATATTTAAAAACTCTTTTCTTATTACTCTGAAATCAAATTTTACATTATGGGCAACGAAAATACAGCCTTTGGTAAAACGATTAATCTCCTCAGCAATCTCATTAAAAACGGGCTTATCTAAAAGCATATCGTTATTTAAACCTGTTAGTTTTTCAACAAAAGGTTGAATTTTCTTCATCGGATTTATTAATCTGTGATACTTTAAGATATTTCCATCGCTTTTGATTTTAAAAATTGCAATTTCAGTTATCTTTTCTTCATTGAATTTCCCTCCAGTTGTCTCTATGTCAATAATTGAGTAAATAATCTATCAGTTTCTTTCACCAAAAATTAAACTTCCAACCCTAATCATATTACTGCCACAATTAATTGCTAATTGATAGTCATTACTCATACCCATAGAAAGTATTTCTAAATTATATCCTGAGCTATTGATTTCATCAAATGTTTTTTTAGCAAACATAAACTCACTTTTAATAACATTAGTGTCAGGTGTGTTGGTCGCCATAGCCATTATCCCTTTAATTTTAACATTTTTCATTTTTAGATATTCTTCAGAGAATATAATTTCTTTAAGATCTTCTTTTTCTAATCCAAATTTTGAGTCTTCATCTGAAATTTTCAATTGTAATAAACAATTTATTACCCGACTATTTTTATTGCCTTCCTTGTTGATGATCCTTACAGACTTAAAAGAATCGATACCGTGAATTAATTCAACGAACGGAGCCATATATTTTATTTTATTACTTTGAACATGACCAACCATATGCCAGTTTATATCTTTTGGTAATTCACTAAACTTTCTTGACATTTCTTGTATCTTATTTTCACCAAAGAATCTATGTCCATTTTTGTAAGCCGTCATGATATCTTCATTGGGCTTTGTTTTTGAAATTGCTATTAGTTTAACATTTTCAGGGATATCAGAAATAATGTTATTTATGTTTTGAGCGATCATTATGAAAACCTTTTGGAAACATACTCAGCTTTTTTAGAATCAGAGTAATCGTAGAATCCTTCTCCTGACTTAACCCCTAATTTACCGTCGTTTACCAACTCAACTAATAGGTTATTTGGCTTATATTTTTCCTTATTTAACCCATCAAACATCACTTCTAAAATAGATTTACATACATCCAAACCAATAAGATCAGCAAGTTGAAGTGGACCCATAGGATGTCCCATTCCTAATTTCATAATTCCATCAATATTTTTAACATTAGCTACGCCTTGCTCTAAAGACTCAATTGCCTCATTTATCATCGGCATTAATATTCTATTAGAAATAAAACCAGGGTAATCATTTACGGTTAATGGGATCTTATTTAATTTTTTCGATAGATTTAATATGGTTTCTGTTGTTTCTTTACTTGTATATTTTGAGTTTATTACTTCAACTAGTTTCATAATAGGAACCGGGTTCATAAAATGCATTCCAATAACTTTATCTTTTCTTTTCGTTATTTCTGCAAGTTTAGTGATAGATATTGAAGATGTATTAGATGCTATTATGGTGTTTTTGGGGCATTTTGAATCTATATCTTTAAAAATAGATTTTTTTATTTCAATATTTTCGGTGACTGCTTCGATAACTAAGTCAGAATTAATTACGGAATTAAAATTATCAGAGTATAAAATATTTCTACAAGTATTTTCTAAATCCTCTTCGGAAATAGTCTCTCTATTAACCATTCTTTGCAAATTTCTATTAATATTTTTTTTTGCATTTTCTAAGCTTTCAGTACTTATATCAAACAATGTAACATTGAAATCATATAGTGCAAATGTTTGGGCAATACCGTTACCCATCGTTCCTGAACCTATAACGGAAATCTGTTTCATATTATTTAAAGTTTTTGATTATTGTTATTGCTACGTCTAAAGCATTATGACCATCTTTTATATCGACTTTTGGTCTAGTATCATTTTTTATAGAAATAGCAAAGCTATCCAATTCATCAAGAATAGCATTTCTTTCGTTAACAACAGCTTTATTAAAATAAATTTTCTTTTTATTGCCCTCTTCAGTTTCTAAAACCATAATTGGTAATTCAGACTTTTTTTCATCTATTTCTATTATTTGAGATTCACGTTTTAAAAAATCAACAGAAATATATTTACCAGATTGAAAAAATCTTGTTTTTCTCATGTTTTTAAGTGAAACCCTGCTAGCAGTAAGATTGGCAACACATCCATTTTCAAATTCTATTCTTGCATTGGCTATATCAGGACTGTCACTAATAACTGAAACCCCACTTGATGAAATTTGCTTAATGGGAGATTTAACCGAATTTAAAATAATATCAATATCATGGATCATTAAATCTAAAACAACTGAAACATCCGTTCCCCTAGGGTTAAATTGTGCTAATCTATGGGATTCAATAAACATAGGTTTATTGATATTTTTTTCAATTGCTGTGAATGCAGGGTTAAATCTTTCTACATGTCCTACTTGAATCTTTACATTATTTAATTTTGAAAACTCAATTAACTTTAAAGATTCTTCAGTATTAGTACAAACAGGTTTTTCTATAAAAACATGAACTCCTTTTTCAATAGCTTTAATTGCATAATTGAAATGATAGGGAGTAGGTGTAACGATATCAAGAATATTTATGTCTTCTAACATTTGTTCAAAACTTTCATAGGGCTTACATCCAAACTCTTTCGCTACACCCTTACAAATAGCATCGTCTTTGTCATAAACACCTAATAATGAATAGTTTTCGGATTGAATTAAAAGCTTAATATGAATTTTACCCAAATGACCACACCCAACTACACCTGCTTTTAACATATATTTTTTTTACAAATTTAATATTTTGAGATCAATATGTTTTAAATTTAATTCTAAATAATTTTAGCTATTGATTCATTTAAACATAAAGGGTTAAGGAATAAGCTAGTTGCTGAATTACTTAAAAAAGGTATAAAAGATCCTTTGGTGCTAGATGCTATTTCAAAAGTACCTAGACATATGTTTATGGACTCTGGTTTTATTGATCACGCATATCAAGATAAAGCATTTCCAATTTCATCAGGACAAACAATTTCTCAGCCCTTTACAGTAGCTTTTCAAACACAATTACTTCAAATTAAAGAGGGTGACAAGATTCTTGAAATAGGAACAGGAAGTGGTTATCAGGCAGCTGTATTATGTGAAATGGGTGCAAAGCTTTACACGATTGAAAGAATCAAAGAACTCTACAGAAAAACATCATCATTTTTACCTTCAATTAGTTATTACCCAAAAAAAATGATTTATGGAGATGGTTTTAAGGGATATTTGGATGAAGCTCCATATGACGGAATTATTGTTACAGCTGGAGCACCTGTAGTGCCAGAAAATTTGTTGTTACAATTAAAGATTAATGGAAAAATGGTGATACCTCTTGGTGAAAGTGTTCAAAAAATGTTACGATATAAAAAGATATCGACTAATGAATATGATATTGAAGATTTTGGAGATTTTCAATTTGTACCAATGTTAAAAGATAAAATTTAGCTTTTTGTTTTATTTATTCGATCAAGGTTTCTTTTATTATCTTTTTCCTTTAACGTACTTCTCTTATCATATAATTTTTTACCAGTTGCAGTATAAATTTCCAGTTTTGCTAACCCCTTTTCATTGATAAATAATTTTAATGGGATGATAGATACACCTTTTTGATCAACAGATTTTCTTAGTTTTTTTAATTCAAGTCTGTTTAGCAATAATTTACGAGGTCTTTTTGGATTATACCCATCATCATTTGTAAAATCATATTTTTCAATATTCATATTGATAATAAAAAGTTCATTGTCTGTGAATTTGCAAAAACTTTCTCTTATCGATGCCTTACTATTTCTAATTGATTTTATTTCAGATCCAGTTAAAACAATACCAGAAACATATGAATCTTGTAGAATAAATTCAAATTTTGCTTTCTTATTAAGAATTTTAACGGACTTTTTCATAATACATTATTATTTGAAAGATTTATAGATAATATTCTTCATCTTTCTCTTAATATTTTCCGAATTGTTAAATATTAAAACTTCGTCTGGAGGAAACGGTAAAAATCTGTTTTTTGACAACTTAGCTTCATCTTTTGTTAACACTCTTTTATCTCCATCATACTCAAGAAATCTATTTCTAAACCAAAATTCGCTTTCTAGAGGAAATCTATCCATAATATTTTTTTTCTGATCCAGAAATCTAATTTCTGCAAGAACTTTTGCAGATTTTGATTGTATTGATTCAATGGTTTTAACTGAAATTTTAATAATCTTATCTACTTTAATATCATTACCTAAACTATCTTTCATAACATTACCGTCTTCATCTAATTGGTAGGTTAAACCATCAATTATATTTTTTTCTTTATTCTCCTCTTTTTGGACTAGTCTTTCGGGTGAAATAATAAACGATTTAAAGGCTAAATCAATATAAAAGTCATATTTACCTTTGTATGAATCATTTTTTGTGTAAAATGATTGCCATTTGGAATTCAAATCATAACCGTTAATATTTAAAATATCATTTTCTAAATCTTTGAATAGTACAGATTTTGATTCGTTAAGCACAGTCAAAAGTATATTATCCCTTCCCTTTAAAAGGCATAATTCAATTAGAAACCTTGTATTTTGATAATTGGGATTTATGCCCTCGATTGTTGTTAAATAATTATATGCCTTACGATAATCAAATTTATTATCATTGGAAATTAGAGAATTTGATATTTTGAGGTAGTAATCTGATGTCTTGTATCTAAAGTTTATTAATTCTGAACTATAATCTTCAAAATTGAAATTTAATCTTTCGCTGGAAATATTTTTTAGCTTTTCTTGTCTTTCGACCAACCTTTCATATTCAAAATATATATCATCTAAAAACTCAGGATTACCATCCTTTTCAAATCTGGATATTTTATCCCTTGAATTTATAACAGATCTATCATAAATATCAGTTAAGATTAATTCGTATTGAATTTTTTTCTTCTTATTTTTTGTCTTTTTTAATTCAGAAATAGTCTTATCAATAGCCTTATCAAATTCACCAGAAATAACATTGTTATTTATTTTTTTTATAGGACTACAGCCAAAACTCATTAATAAAATTGATGATATTAAAATTCTCTTAATCATAGCTGTTAATTAGTTATTAATAAGTAATATATTAATCTAGTTAATTCTGATATTTTTTTTTTCCAATTGTTTAATTTTGTTTAACAAAATATATTACAAATATGCAAAAAGATAAGGAGATATTTGATTTAATTGATGCTGAAAAGAATCGTCAAATTGAAGGAATAGAACTTATAGCTTCGGAAAACTTCACCAGTAATCAGGTAATGAACGCTACAGGATCAATCCTTACCAATAAATATGCAGAGGGGTATCCCGGAAAAAGATATTACGGAGGTTGTCAAATAGTTGATGAAATAGAAAGCCTAGCTATAGCAAGAGCTAAAGAATTATTTGGTGCTTGTTGGGCAAATGTGCAACCACACTCTGGTAGTCAGGCTAATTCAGCTGTCTTTTTTGCCTGTTTAACACCCGGTGATACTATACTGGGCTTTGATTTAGCTCACGGAGGTCATTTAACCCACGGATCCAGTGTGAATTTTTCAGGAAAATTATATAACCCTGTTTTTTATGGCGTGGATGAAGAATCAGGCATGCTTGATTATGACAAAATTGAAAGTATAGCAAAAAAAGAACAACCAAAGATGATTATTGCTGGTGCATCTGCTTATTCCAGAGATATTGATTTCAAGAGATTCAGAGAGATTGCGGATTCTGTCAATGCTTTATTACTCGCTGATATTTCTCATCCATCAGGTTTGATAGCAAAAGGAATTCTCAATGATCCCATTCCTCATTGTCATATTGTTACCACAACAACACACAAGACCCTAAGAGGGCCAAGAGGAGGTTTAATTTTAATGGGACAAGATTTTGATAATCCATTTGGTATTAAACTAAAAAGCGGAAAATTAAAGAAAATGTCTTCATTATTAGATTCAGCGATATTTCCGGGAAATCAAGGTGGGCCATTAGAACATGTTATTGCTGCAAAAGCCGTAGCTTTTGGTGAAGCACTTTCGGAAGATTTCCTCTATTATATGATTCAGGTTAAGAAAAATGCACAATTAATGTCAGAAGAATTCATTAAAAGAGATTATAAAATAATTTCAGGTGGAACAGACAACCATATGATGCTTATAGACTTAAGAAATAAAAATATTACGGGAAAAGATGCTGAGGCTGTTTTAGGTAAAGCTGAGATTACAGTTAATAAAAATATGGTTCCTTTTGATGATAAATCTCCTTTTGTGACATCTGGAATCAGGATTGGAACAGCTGCTGTTACAACAAGGGGTTTAAAAGAGGAAGATATGCTAAAAATTGTTGATTTTATTGATCAAGCGATAAACAGTAAGGATGATGATGAGTCTTTGAATAGAATTGCCTCAGATGTCAAGAGTTTTATGGGTCATAGGCCTTTGTTTGAAAGCTAATCTTCAATTATAACGTGTTGGTAAGCCCCCAAATCACTATTTTCTAATCTATTCATATTTAGTATATCAAACGGTGTTTGAGCTGCAAACTCAGGAGCACCTAAACCAATAACTTGTGAATTTTGGTTAATCCTAAGATCATTTTGAATTGGATTAATAAATTCCGGGAGTAAATTATTGAAAAGGTTTTGGTAGTGCAGTTCATTTGAAAAATCATATTTTGGATCGTTTTCAAAATAGTTATTAACGTCGTTAAATTTTATTAGCGTATTAAAAAGTTTAAAATCCAATTCTGTTTCCTCTAAATTCTCAACAAGAAATTCAATATTTTGATTTCCATAAATTATTGAATTAGAAATGTCAACATCAAATAAATCATTTACATATTCATTATTTTCTGAATCAATATAAAAATTGTTAAAAAGGGCCGATGGAAATTGTCTGATTCCAGAGTTCCAAAAATTTGATATTGTACAATGATTTAATCTGTATTTTCCGCCATATGTACCAGCAAAAGATGCTTGTCCAGATTTATTAATTACAAGGTTTTCGGCATCAATTGAAGACGACAAGGATAGAATTCCAAAATTGCTGCTATTATATATCTGAACGTTTGATAAATCTAGTTTGTATTCAATGTTATTTCCACCGCCGGTAGTATATATTCCAACTGAAGCATTTTTAATGGTGCAAAAACTGAATTCGTTTTCAATACTACCATCTAATAACCAAATTGTTCCCCATTGTCCTGGAATATTTTCAAAGAATGGTTCCAGTCTGTCACCTTCAAAAATAATTTCATTCTCTAAACCTTGATTTTGGCTAAATTCTCCATTTGCCTTGATACTTCCTCCGCTGGTAACGATTAATCCTGAATTATTATGAAAATGAATTCTTGATCCTTTTTCGATGTTTAACTCTTGCCCATTCCCAACTGCTGCATATCCGTATACAACATATGGTTTTTCATTGGTAAATTCGAGTTCTTCCTCATTTAAATATCTACCTCTAATTTCAGTTTCCTCACTTATTCCGTCTCCATCAAAATCAATTTCTAAAGTTTCATAAATATATTGTTGGTCATTTAAATATCTATCTGGATATATAAATATTGCATCCTTTACCAAAGAAATAAGGTTAACGTTTTGCGTATTATTGGAATTTAAGAACTCAATTTTATCTTCATACAAGAAAGAGTTTTGATCTGAGTTAATATCATCGATATTAATTGTTGTCTCTATAAATATATAGAGGCTATCATTAGCTAAAAGTTCAATGTTCTCAAATCTTTTTCCCTGATCATCGTTTTGGTTATAAATTCCATCAACATTAAGTCTAAAGAAGGAATCATTTCCATTTGATAGTTTAATCTCAGGTATTAATATATTTTTGTTTGAATTATTATATACTTTTAGGTTGTAAGTGCTGGAGCCAATATTTGTAAAGACCGTATCTAGATATACTGTATCTTTTGAAAATAACAGGTCATTATCATTAATTTCAAATTCAATATCATTATTACATGAACTCCAGAAAAATAAAATAAAAACTACTGAAAATAATTTTATAAGAATATTCATATTTATTTTTTAATTCTTATTTCAAACAGCTTATCCCACATTTTACCGGTTACAAATATTGAATTCCTTTTTTTATTATAAGCTATCCCATTAATCACATCTAAATTTTCATGCTGCGTTACTTTATTCTTGAGTGTAGATAAATTAATTACTCCTTCAATAGCACCATTTTCTGGGTTTATTATGGCAATGCCGTCAAACAAATACCTATTTGCATAAATTTTTCCGTTAATCCACTCAAGTTCATTTAGCCCCACAACTTTATTTTTGTTTGTATATATTTCTATATAATCCTCTTCTTTTAAATTTTCAGGATCAAGTAACCATATTTTTTCAGTTCCGTCACTTTTGTATAGTTTAATACCATTATTGCAAATTCCCCAGCCTTCTAAACTATTTTCATATTCGAACGAATTAATTTTATTAAAATTATCTATGTCATAAACAAAACCAACCTTTTCTTTCCATGTTAGTTGAAAGATTTTATTGTTCAGTATGGTGATTCCCTCAGCAAAATATTCTGAAGCGAGATTGATTTCTTTTAGTTTTTTCCCAGTTCTAAACTCAACTTTAACAAGTTTTGATTGACCGTATCTACCTAAACTTTCATAAAGGGTGTCATTATAAAACTCAAGACCTTGGGTATATGAATTCATTGATCTTGGAAATTCATTTATTATTTCATAGTCATATACTTTTGGTGCTATATTATTTAGCAGTGTAAAGTTTACCTTTTTTTCTGTATTAACAGATTTAATGATAAGTTCTTTTTTCCCAAGAGTCAGATTGTTAAGCAGAAAATTGTATTGATTGTTATTTTCAATATTTAAATCTATAGGGGTAATTTTCTTGATTTGATTGTTAGTTTTTATTTCAAATACCAAGTTTTTTAAGCTTTTACTTAATATAATCTTGAGGGTATCATTTAACTGTATTTTTTTATCTGTAATGTTAGTGCTTACAGAAATATTATCACTTTCCGAGTTTTCATCACAAGATTCTAACTGTAATACACTTAATAAAAAAAGAAAAATTATTAGTCTTCTTGATTTTTTCATAGCTTATCCAAATTTAAGCTATATTTTTCAACATAGTCAAAAATTATTATTCTCTAATTCTAATTAATTGTATATTTATATTGGCAAGTCCTACACAACTAGCTCCTGATTAATCCTCCAGGGTGGGAACACAGCAAAGGTATTCGGTTGTAGCAGTGTGATGTAGATAGCTTGCCATTTTTGTATCATTATGTCAAAAGTAATACTAGTAACAGGTGGTTCCTCGGGAATTGGAAGAGCGATAGCAACATACGTTAATGAAAAAAATAATTATGTTGTATATGGTTCTAGCAGAAACCTAAAAAAACTTGATGATGTTGCATTTGTGCCAATTGAATTGGATGTAACATCAGAAAAATCTATAAATGAATGTATTGAAAAAATTATTAGCGAGAATGGAAAAATTGATGTTCTCATAAATAATGCAGGTGTTGGTATTACTGGTCCATTGGAGGAAACCCCTAATTCTGAAATTGAAAAACATTTTAAAACAAATTTATACGGCCCTATTAATCTTATTAAAAAGGTTTTGCCATACATGAGAAAAAATAATGGTGGGCTAATTATTAACATAACTTCAATTGCTGGGTATATTGGTACACCATATAGATCTATTTATAGTGCTGGAAAATCCTCTTTAGATATAATTTCAGAAACCTTGAATATGGAGACAAAAGATTTTAATGTTAAGGTAGTCTGTGTAGCACCTGGAGATTATTTGACTAATATTTCAAAAGGAAGGTTTCATTCGCCGGTTATCGAAGGATCCACATATCAGCACAAATATGAGTCCTCACTAAGGAAAATGAATGAAAATATATCCAAGGGTGCAAATCCTTTAAAAGTTGCACAATTAATTAATAAAATTATTCATCTAAAAAACCCTAGAAAAAAATATGTTTCTGGTTCATTTCTTGAAAGATTTGGAATAATACTAAAGTTTATTTTACCTCAAAGACTTTTTGAATACTTGGTGTTAAAACTTTTTTAATTTTTTAATCCTAAATAAGTTTATATTTATTGTAAATTTATGTTATGAAATTTTTTATTGATACAGCTAATCTAGACCAAATAAAAGAAGCACAAGACTTAGGTATTCTTGACGGAGTCACAACCAATCCATCATTGATGGCTAAAGAAGGAATAACCGGAAAAACTAACATTCTTAGGCACTATAAAAATATTTGTGATATTGTTAATGGTGATGTTTCAGCAGAGGTAATTGCAACTGATTTTGAAAATATGATAAAAGAAGGTGAGGAGTTAGCTTCACTTGATAATCAAATAGTTGTAAAACTACCAATGATTAAGGACGGTGTAAAAGCAGCTAAATATTTTTCAAATAAAGGAATTAAAACAAACGTAACCTTGGTTTTTTCCCCAGGACAAGCTTTGTTGGCTGCTAAGGCTGGGGCTAACTATGTATCTCCTTTTTTGGGCAGACTTGATGATATTTCAACTGATGGATTGAATTTAATATCCGAAATAAGAGATATATATGACAATTACAATTTTGAAACTGAAATTTTAGCGGCATCAATTAGACATACAATGCACATAATTGATTGTGCAAAAATTGGTGCAGATGTAATTACATCTCCACTTTCTTCCATTACAGGCTTACTAAAACATCCACTAACTGATATAGGATTAGATAAATTTTTAAAAGATCATAAAAAAGGGAATTAATTTCTATTTTTGCGGCAAATAAAAATTTGTAATGCTTTCAGTTTCTAATTTATCTATTCAGTTTGGAAAAAGGGTTCTGTTTGACAATGTTAATACATCTTTCAATAATGGTAACTGTTATGGTATAATTGGTGCAAATGGAGCAGGTAAATCAACATTTTTAAAGATACTTAGCGGAAAAATAGATCCAACATCAGGAAATGTTCATCTTGAGCCTGGTAAAAGAATGTCTGTGCTTGAGCAAGATCACAGTCTTTTTGATTCCAATACGGTTTTAGAAACAGTTATTATGGGTAATCTTACGCTATACGATGTAAAAAAAGAAATCGATTCTTTATATGAAAATTATTCTGATGAAAATGCTGAAAAAATTGGTTCACTTCAGGTTAAGTTTGAGGAAATGGATGGCTGGAATGCCGAGAGTAATGCAGCTTCGTTGTTATCAAATTTAGGAATTAAAGAATCTATGCATCAAACTAAAATGAATGATAT
>CEUL01144668.1_pt1 | contig 18898 bp, 15 predicted proteins | sample 427021 | NCBI WGS metagenome assembly CEUL01 (sample SAMEA2622800, study PRJEB7988) | marine metagenome | isolation source: saline water (ENVO:00002010), including | reverse complement strand
CCTGCCATACCACTAAATTGTACCATCGCAAAAAACGACGTTCCGCAAAACAGGGTTCATTACTTGTTTTGCGACGTATAATTACAGCAATGTGTGGAATATGCGGGTTTATTGATTTACAAGGTGAGCCTTCGCAATCTCAAATAACTGAGAAAATGATTGCGCTGCTAATGCATCGTGGGCCTGAAGGTACAGGAAGCCTCGTCAGACACCAAGAAAATCTCCCTACCGCGTTTATGGGACATGCCAGGTTACGAGTAATTGATCTCAGCAAAAACGGAGATCAGCCTATACCAAACGAAGATTCTACAATATGGGTTTCCCTAAACGGTGAAATTTATAACTACCGAGAGCTTCGTCTTGACCTGGAACTTCAAGGCCATAAGTTCCGTTCACAATCAGACACAGAAGTAATCGTCCATGCCTACGAGCAATTTGGAGACATGCTGGTCGATCATTTAGATGGAATGTTTGCTTTTTCGATATGGGACGAGAAAAAAAAGAAGCTCCTTCTCGCGAGGGATAGGGTTGGGAAAAAACCTCTCTATTACCATTTTAACAATAGATATTTTACCTTTGGTTCAGAAATTAAATCCTTACTAGTATGCCCTTGGGTACCTAAGCAGATTGCTATCCACAACATCCCTGATTTCTTAGCACATGGCTATGTTCCTTGGCCTGAAACAATGTACGAAGGCATTCTGCAAGTACCTCCAGGCTCTTTAATGATTTTTGACCAAACTGGAGTTCATGAACCTGAAAATTATTGGACTCTAAAGTTTGGAAAATCAAAAGGAAAGATTCAATCTTACGATTCTAGTAAGGAAAAAATTTACGAATTATTACACTCTGCAGTAAGTAAAAGGCTCATCAGTGATGCTCCTTTAGGAGCGCTTTTAAGCGGCGGGCTTGATTCTGCAATCATTGTTGCTCTCGCCTCGAAAATAACCGATAAACCTTTAAAAACGTTTACCGTAGGTTTCAAGAATACCGATTATGACGAACGATCTGCAGCAAAATTAACCGCAGATATGTACGGAACGTCTCATACTGAAATCTTAGTAGATTCAAATATCGCGGATCTTATTGAAACAATCCTATGGCATCATGACCAGCCTTATGGTGACGAATCTGCAATTCCTACGTACCTTGTATCTCAGGCAGCAAAAGAACACGTTACAGTTGTACTGAACGGGGATGGGGGAGACGAGAGTTTTGCTGGCTATAATCGATTCCTTGGTTCAGTTTACAACCCTCAAATAGCTAAATTTATAGCTGGATTATCCCCCTCTCTTTCGAACTTTTTACCCTCTAGCGGCAAATTCGGTCTCGTGAAAAAATTCCTTGCAAATGCTAATTATGGCTCCTGGCAGCGTTACCTTAATTTCTCTAATATAATTACCCCTCTGGAAATCCAGCAATTACTTTCTTCTGACCTTCAATCCTTTGCAAGTGAAGAATTTTTGTATACTTCAGAAACCGAAGCGAAGAAAAAAATAAGCGATGCGTTTCCTCTACATCAGATAATGCAGGCTCATTTTTCTACAGTGCTTCCTGATGCATTATTAGTAAAAGCAGATCGAATGAGTATGGCCGTTGGCTTGGAAGCTAGGTCTCCATTTTTCGATACTGCACTAATGGAGTATGTAGCATCATTACCTGAAAACTATAAGTTGCAGGGAAGAAAAACTAAAATTGTTTTGCGTGACACTTTCCAACACTTAATCCCAAAAACTTTACTAAAAATGCCTAAGAAAGGCTTTGATCCACCATTAGATCAATGGTTCCGAAACGAGCTATCCTCAATTACAAAAGATACTTTACTCAGTAGGAATGCCCGTGTTTCTCAATTCCTTAATATGAATAAGATTGTAGAAATGTATAGTTCTCACCAAAAAGGTAATCCTATGGGACGCAAGCTTTGGGTTCTTTTAAATTTAGAGCTATGGCTGAGGGCATTAGAGGATAATTCCCTTATCACTTCTTCATCACAGGCTTCGAAGGCAGATCAGAATGTCTAAAATCATGCTCGTAACCAACGAGGACACAGGACATTACTTACATAGGCTACCACTTGCACGAGCCTTGAGACATGATGGGCATGAAGTGATTTTAGTCTGCCCATTTACGCAATACAAAGAGCAATTACTTCAAGATGGCTTTAGATGCATTGAATGGAATCTGTCGAGAAAAAGCCTAAATCCATTTAAAGAATTATTCTCCGTTTTCGCTCTTTCACGAATCTACAGAAAAGAGAAGCCCGCAGCTGTACAGCATTTTACAATTAAGCCAATTCTCTACGGCTCTATAGCCGCACTCTTATCAAACAAACCTAAAGTTATTAATACTTTCACCGGAGTCTCATTTCCTTTCACTGACAGTAAATTTTCGAAGCGCTTTAGGCTGATCGTTTCGGTTCTGCTAAAAAAATTACTTCAGAACAAATCCTCACATACCATCTTCCATAATCCTGATGATCAAGAGATGCTGATTCGGCACAAAATCATTAGTAAGCAAAATTCTTCAGTAATACTTGGCGGTGGTGTCGACACCACTAAATTTCAACCAAGAGAAAGAGGGTACAACCCTATCCCTGTTGTCCTCATGGCTTCAAGGCTGATACAAGAAAAAGGTATACAAGAATATGCCGAAGCTGCAAATATTTTATCTTCATCTGATATTAAAGCTGAATTCTGGCATATAGGAGGCGACGACGAAGGAAGTCTTCTATCCATCACACAAGAGGAAAAAATCAGCTATGCGTCTGCTGTAGATTTTAAAGGTCATGTCGATGATATGCCGTCTATTTTGAACAAAGTAGATATAGCTGTGCTACCTAGCTACCATGAAGGACTCTCACGTTTTCTGCTTGAAAGTGCTAGCTCGGGACTTCCAATAGTCGCCACGGAAGTTGGAGGATGTAAATATATAACCAAAGATGGGGTGAACGGATTCCTAGTACCTCCACAAGACTCGCATGCGCTAGCTGCATGCATCAAAACTTTAGTCCAGGATCCAATCTTAAGAAACCAAATGGGACGAGAAAGCAGGCAAATCGCCGTAGAAGAATTTGAAGAATCGTTTATTACTAATCAATACCTGAATGTTCTAAACAAATTGATTAATCAGTAGCATCTTCAAATTGCGATGCCAAATCTTTGAACAATTCACTAGTTTTTAAAAGCTGTTGATATTGTCCACTTTCGACGAGAGCACCTGAATCAAAGATAAAAATTTCGTCGCTATTCATAACTGTAGAAAGTCTATGCGCAACCACAATAGTAGTTATGTCTCCTTTTAGATGATGTACTGCAGACATAACAGCTCGCTCTGTAATCGAATCCAACGAACTCGTAGCTTCATCTAAAATTAAGACTGATGGAGAAGAATAAATTGCACGCGCAAGCCCGACCCTTTGCCTCTGTCCACCACTTAAGCGCACACCACGTTCACCTAGAAATGTCGCAAATCCTTGGGGTAATTGGTCGATAAATTCATTCACCTGAGCTATTTGTGCGGCCCGTTCTACTTTCTCCTGATCTACCAGTTGCTCAGGAATACCTAGGGCTATGTTTGCCGATAAAGTATCATCTGCCAAGAAAATTTGCTGGGGGACATAACCAACTTGCCGCCTCCACATTGGAGCATTAGATTGATTAACTTGAATCTCATCAACGCTAAGTTCACCAGAGTCCGGTTCTAGAAGTCCCAGGAGTAAATCTACCAAAGTCGTTTTCCCTGATCCTGTTCTACCGACGATCGCGACGAAAGACCCTTTATTAATTTGCATAGAAACATTCTGTAATGCTTCGCTGTTTCTTTCGCTATAGGAGAAATTTATATTCTCAAGTTTCACGAAATGCTCAAAATTGATATCACCGGAATGTTCAGCAGGAGTATCAAGTCTTGCTCTATCTTCTTGCAGATCTCCAATTAACGTATCAGCAACAATTTTAGTGAATTTCAATTTTGCTGACGCTCGATAAATTTGTTGCAAAGCGGGTAACGTTCGGAAGCCCGCAAAAGAAAAAATACTTGCAAAAATAACTATGTCTTTAAATTCGGACCCAGCCAATAACAGATACAGGACAATGATTAAAATTCCACCAAATGCTATTGTTTCTACTAAAAATCTAGGTAGTTGTGCGGATAGTGACTCAATAACAAGAGCGTTAGTATACTTACGTGAACTATTTCTAAATCTACGCTGGTATTCTTCTTGCCTCCCAAGTACTTTTAAATCTTTCAGCCCAGTGAACGACTCGTTTGCTGATCTAAATCTAATAGAATTTGCTACAAATCGCTTCTCGCCATAACTGGTCATTACTTTTTGAATTATCAAGTAAACAACGGTAAATGAAGTCCCCATTACTCCAATGACTATCAGCGTCATCACAGGGTTAAGCCATAAAATGAAACCAAAGATGAAAACTGAAGTAACCGTTCCTGTGAGTATCTGAATTGTTGGGAGTACTACTCCTTCAACCAATATTCCTGTCTCAATGAGTACATTGCGAGAAAGATCATTGGAATTACCTTTTAAAAAAAATGCATATGGCCGAGAGAGGTACCCTTCAAACAAACGTACCGATAGTTTGTGCTGCATGCCCCGCGCATATTTTTCAACTATAAATAAACCTATAGCTAAAACAACATTAGACAAAACCAGAGCGCTTAATGCGATCCCTCCAACAAAAACCAAGAATACACGAGAGCTCTCAAAATCAAAGGCTTCATAAGACCACGACAGCAAACTATTTTGCTGCAATTGTTCAGGATCTGCTAAGAGAGTAATGAAAGGGAGGAGAGCCCCGATACCAATTAGCTGCGTGAAACCGATCAAAAGCATCACCGCGAGAACGAAGGTGAAAATCGTTCGCTCACGCCTACCTAGTATTTTCAATAATTTCAGCATTATTATGTTTGCTCTGAAACCGAACGACCACCTTTCAGGAACCTCAACCCCAATTCTAAAGCCTTAAGTCCTAGGGCCTGAATAGTTGCTACAAATATCAGTCCCAATGTTTCAGGAGGAGTTAGCGTTCGTCCTTTTTGGGGTAAAGGTTCCCCTGCCGCAGGTTTTTTCCCTCGAACAACCCATTGTGTTGCAACTGCTTTAGGGACTCGACCCTCAAGGAAGCGATCCAACTTATAGCAAACTTTACTTAACTTGCTATGAAGGTAAAAGTGATACGGAGCATACATTTTTTCGACACTTAACCCGGCATCGGCTAACCAATGTCGCATACCCCATGCATCAATTGTGCGCCAGTGCACGACACGATCATTTCTTCTTAAATAGTATCCCCAGAATTTCCACCACCCGTAACGGTTTGACTGTAATATGAAAATTCTTCCTCCAGGTATCAAAATTCGAGAAACCTCGCACATCATTCTGTCCAAGTGCTCCACATGTGCCATAACGTGAGATAAGACGACAAATCCAACTGAATTGTCTGAAAACGGCAAGGATTCCCCATCACCTAATACAAACTCTCCGTCACCAGGTCTATTTTCAATATCCACGCGAGTACAACGGACCCCATGAGCCTTCAGCATGTGACCAAGGTCGTCATATTTTGACCCTATATCCACACCAGTTAACCAATCACCACTAGGTAAAGCCTCAAGAATATCTCGAACCAAAACCAACTGCCGTAAAGCTGCAGGTTTCGAAGCAAACTGAACTCCTTCATATTGAAGGCCAATATTTAAAATTTCATCAATATCTATAGTCATTTTTAACCATGTTCATCGTATCGTAACAGCTTAAGAAAATAGATACTTATAGTAAGAATAATTACATCTGTTTTGGAGGGATATATGTCAAAAACATTTGAGCAATTATCAAAATTTATATCTACCACAATGAAAATGTCTCACATATATCAACCTGTCATGCTAATTGAATTACTTAGTAGAAATGGAACAGCAACCATTCCAGAAATTGCGCAAGCAATTTTATTACATGACCTTACCCAGAAAGATTATTTATTATGGATGCCGATGAATCCAACGTTTTGCGACTAGTGGATGCTGCGGGGACTTCGCTAGCTTGGTCACCAGATAGTTCCACACTATTATTCTCCAAAGACTGGGTAGGCCCTACCGCACAGCCCCTTGGCAGTTAGTTAACCACATATAATCTTTATTCTGGATCAAGTGATTTTATTTGGAGTTCTTTTGGGTTTAGTAACACCTTTAACCAAGGTGTCGGACACTGGGATTGGCAGCCTTAATAGGATTTATAGTTTAGTAATTACCCAAGTTTCTTTCAGTTGCCTATCCCCATCTCTTGTGCGCTTCCCATTGAGCAATCTCCCTGCCCATGTATAACGCACGGCAAATCGGTACATCACATACAACATCCCCACCGCAAATAGGCACTGTAATAGAAATTTTGCAATTAACGGTATGGGGATAGGAATAACAATCGCCTGCAGTAAAACAAGGACTGGCAGGTGCATGAGATACATAAAGAATGAAGCGTCTGACCAGTAGCGAATCCAATACTTCCCTTCAGAAAAATACCGGTGAAATAAGCCAATAAAACCAAAGCAAAAGCACCAGCAAGCAGATATATGTACCACGCAATAAACAAACCACCAAACTGAAGACTTTGTGAAATCTGTTAGTGCGAAACTAAAGGTCAGCAGGATTAATGCTACAGACAAGAGGATCTTCCATTTATTGCCTATCCACTCAATAAGAGGCTGTCCTGATTTGGTATTTTGGCCAAACAGCAATGCCCCAAAGAGAAAAAACCCGAAGTAGTAGGTAAACATTCTCCAGTTGAAGAGGCTATACGTATCAACCTCAGGAGTGCCGTCTCGAGGCATAAAAAAATAAGGGATAAGCAGCAAAAATGGGATGTTAAGCATCAACACTTTGCGTAAAGTGAGCAGCAATGCATTAGATATTCTGATCGATTTCAGAAGTTTCATAATGAATGCAAACGTCCCAATAAACAGAGAAAGATACCAGAGGAACCAAAGGTGCATAAGATCAAATCCTCCAGATTCCCCACCGTCTTCCATTTTTGTCTCAAGTTCTTTCATCAGATCAAGATCAATAATTGCCATAGCCATAAAGCCCGCAAAATAAGCTCCAATTATTGACATTAAAATAACTGGATAGCCTACCGAAAAAGGTAAAACAACCCTCCGCAATCGATGCCGAATGAATCCTGCAATTCCTCTGCGATTAAGAAGCATTAATGCAAAAAACCCGCTAAGTAAAAAAAACAGCGGCATCCGAAATGAATGAATCGAACCCATAAGGATGTCAATGAACAATCCTTGAGCCGAGTTATCTCCAGATACCGACCGCCAGGGGAATAAAGGCATGCCAGCATGGAGAACAATTCCCAGTAACATAGCAAAGGCTCTCAATGCATCTAAGTAATACAGTCGTTGCTGGTTCATGATTAAATTATAAGTAATCGGAATTACTTATATGTATATTAATGACTTAATTTTTGATAAATCTTCTCTGCTGTGACAGGTGCATCTGAAATTCGCACTCCGCAGGCGTCTTGCACTGCGTTAGCCACTGCGGCAGCGATCCCCTCGATTGAGTACTCTCCAATACCCTTTGTTTTATAAGGTCCACTTCCTTCATCGGTAGCAACCAAAGCCGTAACAAGCTGCGGCATGTCGGTAATTGCAGGTAATTTATAATCTGCAAAACTCAAAGTCTGCACATACCCTTGATCTACAATGAGTTCCTCCATCATTGCCTGACCAAGCCCTTGTGCCACTCCTCCGTTAATCTGACCTTGATGACCCGTGGGATTGATCACTACTCCAACGTCATGCGCAGAAGTCAATTTCAACAGGGTTATTCGACCAGTTTCTTTATCAATCGCTACCTCAGCAATTTGAACCATTGCCGACCCTATTGGAGACCTTTCATGCTCTTCATTAGTAAATCTGCCCACAGCGGGCGAAGAGTCCACTAATTTAGTCCATTCAATTTGATCACTGTGACCAATCCTGCTAATGAAAGTACCCTCTAATTGAAGTTCTTCAAATTTGCACTCCATCTCATCAGCCGCTCGATTAAGCAATTCAGAGAGTGCCAACTTGGCTGCTTCGTAAGCCGAAGGACCTGAAACTCTAGTTACACGGCTTGCACCAACCCCGCTATCAAAAGGTCCATCGTCTGTGTCCCAGGGAATTACAGTAATCAACTTAGCGTCTATTCCAAGGGCCTCTGCAACAATCTGACTTAATGCGGTATATGTACCAGTCCCTTGTTCAAAAACCGAAGTATTCAAAATAATTGAGCCATCTGCGTTGAATGTAACCGCCGAGGAGGAAACTCCTTCACCTTGATCCTTAAAACAAACTGCTATACCTCGGCCTATTCCATTAGGTTTTGGGTTTAAGTAACCAGAAGCATTAATCGCTGCATCCAATGTTTGTTCTGGCTCCATCGAAATACCTGGAAATCCATTTGGTAAATCCTCTAGTTTTTCTACAAGATTCTTCCGTCGAAGTTCCAATGGTTCTATACCTAATTTGCTTGCAATTACATCCATGTGAGATTCCATTGCAAATGTCGCCTGTACAGCTCCAGGCCCTCTAAAAAATCCCCCAGGGATAGAATTGGTGTAAACAATAGTCGCCTCAATTCGTGAATGAGGAAAACGATACATACCTGCTGCATGAGCAGCACCTGGTAAATTTACTCCTGGTACAGGTTTGAACCCTCCATATGCGCCACTATTGAATAAAATTTTCGCCTCGTGTGCTAAAAAGGTTCCATCTTTTTTCATTCCAGTGCGCATCCAGATTATGCTTGGATGCCGTGGGTTAGCTGCAGAAAATTCCTCCGCGTACGTTAAAACCGTTTTGACTGGCCTGCCAGTCTTTTTGGCAAGGAAATAGGCCACCGGGATATCCATTGGTGACCCTTTACCCCCAAAATCTGCTCCGATTGTTGAATGATGAACAACAATTTTCTCTAATTCGAGTCCAATTGCGTCAGCTAAATTAAGCTTTAATCGATGCGGAGCCTTATTGGGTGCCCAAACTTGAACCCTGCCTTCTTCATCAATCCAAACAATCCCTGCATGAGGTTCAAGGTATGCTTGATGTGTCCGCTGTGTAGAGTAGGTTCCTTCGATTATGACTTCAGATTCCTGGAATCCTATTTCGGTTGACCCTCTTCCCCAAACATCTTTCACAAATCCATTGGTGGGGCGATCTAGTGGTTTTGGTAAACCAACATATTGCTGAATATTTTCATGTATTATAGGCGCCTCAGGTTGTAATGCTTCAATGGGTTCAAAAACCGCAGGTAGTACTTCATACTCAACATCAATAAGATCAACTGCCCGTTGCGCAATTTCAGGATCCATAGCAGCAACCGCAGCAACTCTCTCACCGACAAAACGCACTTTTTCGTAAGCTAAAACCGGTACATCACGCATGCGACGACCGTACAAAACTCCTTTGACGTCTTCTCCTGTCAAAACTGAATGTACCCCTGGAAGAGCGATTGCCTTAGACACATCAATACTAATTATTCGAGCGTGAGGATATGGGCTCCTCAAACACTTCGACCAAAGCATGCCCGGAAGAGATTTATCAGTCGTATACCCTGCCTTACCAGTAACCTTCGCATACCCATCTACACGAGGAGAAGGGTCCCCCAGAACCTGATGTGTGGTCATAATGTTCCCTTAATTCTTAACTCAAATTGGGTAGCTCTGCAGAAGTTATTTCCCACCAGTTGTAATCTGGATCCGATAACAAAAACCAGCACTCGCTACCATCGTCAATTAATTCACCTAATTCTGATACGCCCTTCCCATCAATTGAAAGTGCATGGTGTGCGGCAATTACTTCGGAGCGATTAGCAATTTTTACTCTTAATTTCGCTTGAAATAATTCCGAAATAACGTACGTATCCATATAATTAGTATAGCGATATTTTCGCAACATACATCCTACGAAGTTTAGGTCTAACATAATGCAATTTTTCTTATTCAGTTCATCCGGAATCAAAGGAGCGTCTATAGGTATCTTACTCTGGCTTCTAGTAATTACAGGAGCTTTCTCTGTTGCGCCCGCGCTTTCTGAAGTAACAAGTGGGGAGCAAAGTGAATTCTTACCGCCTAAAGCTGAATCTGTTTCCGCCCTAAGCCTAAAATCAACAAAATTCCCATCAGATGATGGAGTGCCCGCCCTAGTAGTATTTAGCTCTGGCCAAGAAGCTACAGGACTGCAAGAAGCTATCTCGACGTTCACTAACGCGATTAAAACTACCGGTGCGCCCGAAAGAATTGCATCCGTATTCTCTCCTGCTGACTCACCAGCAGCAGCAGCAACATTAATTTCGCCCTCTGGTACTACAGGAATGGTGGTAGTTGGGATAGGTGGTGCTCCTTCAAATGATGATTTCCAAGAAGCCGTTGATTGGTTGGTCACTGAATCTCGAAAAGCAAGTGATATGTTCAATGTTCAATCTGCCGTTACAGGACCTGCGGGTATCACTAATGACGCAGTAAAAGTCTTTAGGTCAATTGATTTAAAAGTGACTCTATTTACAGTAGTTCTAGTTCTTGTACTTCTCCTATTAATCTACCGTTCGCCGCTTTTGGCAATTGTGCCATTAATAGTTACGGGAACCTCTCTAATACTGGCGCAAAGCATATCTGCCATTCTAGCCAAAGAATTCGGTTTAGCTTTGAACCAACAAGTAACCTCAATAATGTCTATTCTGGTTTTTGGTGCGGGCACTAACTACGCAATGTTTATTGTTTCTCGTTATAAAGAAGAACTCACCCGAGAACCAAACAGATGGACTGCAATGCATGCAGCTATGTCCAGTGTTGGGCCCTCAATCGCGGGGTCAGCAGGTACAACAGTAGTTGCCATGTCCGCGCTCAGTTTTGCATCTTTTGGATCCTTTAAATCGCTAGGCCCTATGCTCGCTATGGCAATCGTCGTCGTGCTAATTTCGGGGTTATTTGTTATCCCCGCAGTAATCGCCCTCATAGGAAGATGGGCATTTTGGCCAAACAACAACCTGATCCCAGAAGACGACGCGGGAAAAGTAATTGCTTTAATACTAAGCGTCATATTTTTACCTCTTCTGGCAGCATCCATAATTATCTCGCTTGTTCTAAGAACCATAGGGAAAGTATTTCGTAATAATGATGGTCTCCAAAATACACACAACGGAGTATGGGATCAGGCGGGCAGGTTAGTTAGCTCCAGGCCACGTGTGATTTTTATTATTACTATGGTTGGAATTGTTCTCGCAACTCTCCCCGCATGGTCAATGAAACCAAGCTACAATTTCCTTGATGGGTTTCCTGACGATACTGAATCCAAGGTAGGCTACACTCTTCTATCAAACGCATTCCCTCCAGGACAATTAGCCCCAAGTGAAATGTTTGTAGAGAGCAAAAAGGGAACCATAATGGAGTCCTATAAAGACTTAGAAAATTTGACCAATCAAGTTGCGCTCATTGACGGGGTCTCCACCATCACCGGTCCTACTAGGCCAATAGGTGTTCCTGTAACCATGCCCGAGGCTTTAGCTCAAGGTGCGGGAAGGTTTATTTCACCTGATGGTTCAACAGCACGCTTAGAAATATCTCTAGCTGATGACCCCTACTCTTCAAGAGCACTTGAGCTTATCAACACCATACGTACTGCTGCCTCTGCTTCATCAATAGGCATGGACAATGATTATCAAGTGCTCGTAGGTGGAGCTACAGCATTACAAACTGATACCAAAGCATCAATTGACAGTGACATAAGTTGGCTAGCGCCAGTTTCTCTATTAGCAATCTTCTTAGTACTTGTGCTTCTGTTAAAATCCCTTGTCGCCCCCTTATACCTGGTATTTAGCGTGATAGTAAGCTTCGGGGCAACTTTTGGAATTGCCATTTTTATATTCCAAAACGTGTTCTCCCATACAGGGGTGGCCTATTCAAATGGGGTCTGGATGTTTATTTTCCTTGTAGCGCTAGGGGCCGACTACAACATATTTGTAATGTCGCGTATCCGAGAAGCGGTTAAAGAAGAAGGAATGAGAGCAGGGATTGCCACTGCTGTAGGAAGAACCGGTGGAGTAATCACTTCTGCAGGGATAATTCTAGCTGGTACCTTTGCGGTGCTTACAACATTGCCACTTAGGGATCTTTTCCAATTAGGATTTGCTGTCATGTTAGGCGTATTAATTGACACTTTCATTGTTCGAGCATTTCTTGTTCCAAGTATGACAGCCATACTTGGTGAATTCAGCTGGTGGCCAAGGAAAGAAAAACGTCTTACCGATTAAGTAATTCTTTCTGAATTTTTAACGAATTCTGTCAATAAAAATAATTTACATTACGCGTTTGAAAGCAGACCATATGTTGGCTCTGAATTAGATTCAGCATACAAGGGGGAAGGAATGCTTTCGAAAAAACTTACCGGGTATTTATTAACTATAGCTCCAATTTTAATGATGGCAGTCTGGATGGGGCTTTGGCCTACACCAGAAGGAGCAAATCCAACTTATATTGAAGAAATTGCGGCTATTCAAGCAGACGATCTTGCGCCTTATTTCATGCTTCTAGGCATGGGTTCATGGATAACAATGTTGATTGCGTTGGTCTTCCTGAACCGCTCCATGAACACCGGGGGTAGCGTAGCTTCGGACCTAGCGGGACTAGGGGCAATCGTAGCTCTTCTTGCCGCTGCAGCTAGCGCGGCAAATATAGGAGTTGGAATAGTTGCAGCGGACACCACTTTCCGCGGTTCTCAAGAACTTATAGCGGCCGTAAACGACGCAGGTTCTTATGCGTTTCCTATACTTTTGGGAGCTACTGGAATTTTCACAGGGCTTGCAATATATCTATCCCAAAGCCTGAATAGAATTATTGGGATAATCAGCACATTATTAGGATTGGTGCTGTTTAGCAGCGCAGTAATCTCCTACCCAGAGATTGCAGATGATATGGACCTTGCTGATCTTGGCTTCATGCTCTTCACGCTAACAGTGGTCATTATGGGTATTCTGACTCTAAGGTCCAAAGACGAAGCTTAATCTATATTTAACGCAAATAAAACAGCGCACTTGTTTTTATAAGTGCGCTGTTTTATTGCATAAAAAACCAATAGATATGTTTCACAAAACTTATAGTTTTATCTCGTAATTTAAGGAGTACCATGAACGTTACTTTCATAGGCTTAGGCTTGATGGGAAAGCCAATTGCCATCAATCTTCTCAAAGCCGGAATTAATCTTACTGTTGTAAATCGAAGTCAAGGTAAGGTTGAAGAACTAGTAGCCCTCGGAGCATACAATGGAGGAAGTCCTGCAACAGGCTCTAGTAACGCAGACGTAATAATGCTTTGCCTGCAAGGCGAAGAGACTGTTGAAGAAGTCCTAGCTAGTAATAATGGTGTACTCTCCGCAGTTAAATCAGGTGCAATTATCGTTGATCACAGCACAATTCACCCTGAATCGGCCAAGCATTTTGCAAAATTGTGCGAAGAGCATAACGTCGCATACATCGATGCCCCTGTTTCTGGAACAGGGAATGTAGCATGGGAAGCTAAATTAACAATCATGGCTGGTGGCGATGAGATAGCTTTTAACAAAATAAACCCATTACTCACGCATATAAGTAAAGCCGCCCATTTGATGGGCCCTGTCGGAAGCGGGAATATTACAAAGCTACTGAATAATCTGATTGGCGATGTTAATCAGATCATCATTATGGAAACGTTCGCACTAGCGGCATCACTGAAACTAGATATGGACCTTTTACTACAGGTCTTACAATCTGCGTCAGCTAACAGTCGCCAACTCGAACGCATTGGCCCTAAGTTGCTCCAGCGAGATTTCGGGAACCAAACATCTCATCTCTATGGACACCATGTAAATCAGATCCGTACCCGATGGCTCTGCGATCAAGTTGGCCTGCACCTTCCGCTCCGTGAGTTCGCTGAAATTTACTGGGCAAATGCTATTAACGCGGGGTACCGCGACAGTGATCCACTTGAGTCAATAAAGATGATTGAGTCTCAGAATGGAGTCATCGTCCGTGGCTCTGATCTAGCTATTAATTAATCCGGGAGTCTTGATGCTTTAAATCTCCCGTTTTGAAAATCTCACCCATGCTAAAACCGCAAGAATCGGAGTTGAGATAATCGTAGTAATTAACGCATCTTGCCTGAAATGTGCATCTAGGGGATATGAAACCCCAAGAAAACTAATATATCCGTTACGTACTTCTGAATTAGTAACACCAAGAAACCCTGTAGCGTCTTCGAGTGCGGTTGGCCACCATAGCATTACTCTTGCAACGTAAGAAGTAGTTTCCCAATCTGCAAGAGGTATTTCGATTAATCCTCGCATAAGTAATTCTAATGAAATAAGCGTGCTCCCAATTAGTGGCAAACCTAAAATAACAGCAAGCGTCAATAACACAGAAATGACTGGTCCACGAAAAATTGAAGATGTAAATAACATCAACGCTATATAAAAAAGCTCCTTAATCAGATAGAGGAGCAATCCCCATAAGACCCACTTAAACGATAAATGATCACTTATATCGAAAAGAATTAATCCTCCCAATAAGGCAATCAAGAATCCAGTTAAAAACAAAGTGACAGAAAGAAGAAAATATACCGTAGCTTTGGTAAGCAGGATTTGTTTCATTGAAAACCGAGTTCTTAAAAAAATAGATGAATCTCTGTTTCCATCAAACGCCAATGAAGAGACAACAATACCCACAAATACAAGATTCCCGACTATTACAAACGTTATGTACCAATCAATAGCCTGTGCATATGGGAACGATCCATTTGCTCGCTCAATGAAGAAACCAACAAGAAGAGAAACAAGAGCTGCTAACAAAAACATTCCCGACAGCGTCCAGCCGCGCCAGCTACGAAATAAATGAATTAATTCCATTTTCCAAAGATTCATTATGATCCTCGCTGCGGTTGAATCAAATCTAGAACAGCCTGTTCAAACGATTGCCCTTTGGTTTTCTTTACTCCAGCTACTGTTCCATCATATAGAGCCTTACCATGATCAACCACCGTGACTGAATCACATATGTCCTCTACATCGCTAAGAATATGTGTCGAAAAGAGGACAGTTGCTCGGCCTTTTAATTGGGAAATAGTATCCAAGACTTCCCTTCGTCCAATTGGATCAAGTGCAGAGCATGGCTCGTCCAATAAAATCAACTGTGGTTGCCCAATCAACGTAACAGCTAAGCCAAGGCGTTGCTTCATGCCTCTTGAGAAACCCCCGACACGACGATCAATAGCCTCTAATAAACCTACCTGTTCTATAACGGAAGCCACCGCAGCATTATCTATTTCGTCCCTAAATGGATACCTAGCCAAATCAACAACCTCCCTTGCTGTTAAAAGAGGGAAAAAATCTGGCGTATCAGGCATTAGCATCATTTTATGATTAGAAACTCCAAAGGTTATTTCCCCCGAGGTTTTGCGCCTAAGCCCTGAAACAATAGATAGCATCGTTGTTTTCCCGGCCCCATTAGGACCAACAAATCCGTGAATAGAACCTGCTTCCAACGTGAAGTCCAATGCATCCAACGCATGCACATTTCCAAATATTTTCGTAACCTTTGAAAGTACTAGAGCAGGGGGCATATCTCTCCTTACAATCCGGGCGCATCATTCGTAATTGATATGGAAATATTTTCAATGTGCATTGAAACTAAAAATATTTTAGCATTGTCCTTCATAAATAGTTAATTAGGGTACATTTATCAATAGTAAAGAAATTTATGATTTGCTTTCCCATATATAGGAGGAACGTATGACTGAACGAATTCTGTCACTCCACGCCGGATACGATGCTGAAGGAAACTTTGTCGATGGTTATGTTGCACGACCTGCTGACTCTAATACTCATCCTGGTCTAGTCGTGATTTCAGGGATGGGAGGACTCAATTGGTTTCAGCGTGAAATCACTAGAACTTTTGCACGACAAGGTTTCGTTGCGGTTTCACCAGATCTATACAACGGGGAACTACCGGAGGGTCATGCAACTCAGCTCAGGTATAAAAATTCGTTAGATATAGACAAATCCATCACAAACATTAATGCAGGAGCAAATTTCTTACATTCCCTTCCATGGGTAGCAGATAACTCTCCTATAGGTGTCGTAGGGTTCTGCTTAGGTGGCGGACTTGCCCTCCTTGCGCTCGCTAGATCAAATACTTTTAGCGCAGGTGTGATTTATTACCATAGCCTCTTTCCTGATGGAGCTGAATTAGAAACAATAGATGCCCCAATGATGTGCCACTATGGCACCAATGACCACACAACCCCTATTGAAGAAATTAATGCGTTTCGTGCTAGCTTAGATTCCTACAAAAAAGAATATGAGCTTCACATGTATGAGGGCGTCGGGCATTCTTTTCTCAATTCTAAGCAAGATTCTTCGCCACTTAGAGCTACCGCGGCAGAGCAATCTCTAGAAAGAACTGCCGATTTTTTCCATTTACATTTAGGTACTTCTAATAACAGAAATGTGCGTAAACCCAAACCTAAAGTGCAAAAAACAATGCTGTAAACATATGAAACGAAAAGGTAGTGTATTATCAACCTAATGGATAACTCCCTGATGAACGAGAGAGAAGCCTTCCTTTTACAGGCAAATATCTTTGGTATTAACGCTGATAGATTACAGTTAGATGCGCTATTTAATGACGTACAAGGAATCCTCAAAAAAATTGAACTCTTGCAACACGCAGACATCTCAAACGAAGAGCCTCACCATTATAGGCCAGTCAGCTGATGAACCAAGTTGTATATCAGGCAAGCGTCGCTGAGCTTGCGAAGCTGATTAGCTCGCGAGAAGTATCTCCTGTCGAAATAGCGGAGGCTTTTATAACTCGGACCTCAAAAGTTGATCCAAGTTTAAACGCATTCATCACTACCACATACGATCAGGCGCTAATAAATGCCAAACAAGCCGAGAATGAAATAGTTAACGGGCGCTACAGGGGCCCCTTACATGGAATTCCTATTGCCTTAAAAGATTTATTTTGGACTAAGGGGATTCGCACAACATCAGGATCGGCCATCACGGCAAATTTCATCCCGACTGAAGATGCAAGTGTTGTAACAAAATTACTACAAGCTGGCTCCTACTCCATCGGCAAGACCAACATGGTTGAGTATGCATATGGAGGAGCCGAACATAACGAACTGTACGGTGCACCACTTAATCCTTGGGATACACAACGCGTCACTGGTGGATCGAGCAGCGGATCTGCAGCTGCAGTAGCCGCAGGTATGGTACCGCTTGCACTAGGGTCAGATACTGCAGGTTCAGTTCGGTCTCCAGCATCCTTATGCGGAATATCTGGATTGAAGCCAACATATGGATTAGTGAGTAAATATGGAGTTTCCCCGCTCTCATGGAGTCAAGATCATGTTGGCCCAATGGCGAAAACTGTAGAAGATTTAGCCATCGCCTTAGATGCTATGGCTGGTTATGACACACGTGATCAATCGTCTGTAGATCAACCTCATCAAATTTACGCTACGAGTCTAGAAGCAAATTTGCACGCCTTACGTATTGCAGTGCCTAGTAATCATATTTGGGACGTCATGCACCCCGAGGTTCGTAGCGCATTTGAAGAATCAATGAAAACGTTCTCTGGGCTAGGAGCAAAAGTCGAGTACCTAGAAATCTCAGAACTCGATTACATATCTATTGCTCAAGTAGCAATCACTCTGGCTGAAGCTACCTCTTATCATTCAAAAATGATTCGTATTCACCCAGAAATGTATCATCCTGGAGTTCGGAGACGAATTGAAACTGGATTTTTCTTACCTGCAAATGCTTACGTGGATGCTTTAAGAGTGCGAGCACTAATGGCTAAGAAATGGGCTAGTTTATTCAAAACCTATGATTTGATTGCTACTCCAACTAATCCTATTTATGCTCCTAAATTTGGCGAACTAGAAGTAGAAACCAACGATGGGCCGATCACAACAAGAGAATTAGTGCGCCTCACACGATTGTTCAATCCAAATGGTTTGCCAAGTCTATCGATACCTAATGGTTTCAGTTCAACCAATATGCCTATCGGGCTGCAATTAACCGGAAATCTGTTCTGTGACAAGAACGTCCTAGTAGCAGGACATACCTTCCAGCAAGCAACAAATTGGCATAGAAGGTTTCCTGAAATATAACCCACGTTAGAATACTAGCTATTACATAAATTTATGGGAAGATGCTTTTCCCATATTCTCTTAATGCACGTATTGGACTAGCCTTATTGACCTGTACTCTAGCGATAAAATGATTCTGCCCTAAACTACTTCCTAATTCTTTAGTTCTAACTGCAGCTTCTTTTGATGTCCCGCATATAGCTATCGCCTGAGAGAGTTGTTCTGCCTGATTAGTAGAAAGTTTAGAATAATTTTCTATGCCTTCTACAGAAGGCATCTGTTCCTTCATTACTTGAGAAAAAACCCTTGTAGATTTCTTGAAATTAGAAAAAGCATACGGAAGTGCATATTCAATAGATTTAACTCTCGACTCAGAAATAAAAACTGGAAGTCCAAAAGCAACGGGGATACTTAGAGGATCGCGGGTATTTTTTCGAGCGCCATCGTGTATATGCTCCAGAGCCTTATTTATGATCATTGGATCTACACCAACCATCGCGTACACCCCATCAGCCGCGTAACCACCTGCTTCTAGCATTTTGGGACTACTCGCATTAATAAATACCTCGATTCCAGTGTCCATTAGGCCGGTTTTTATTTTATTAACTGCATCTATCAATTCAGCTGTGGTAGCAGGGCGTTTTCCAAAAAATTTCACAGCATTATCCCCTCCACCTAAAATTAAACGTATACGACCGGGCGCTACTTCGTTTAATTTTTTGG
>CEUL01133244.1_pt1 | contig 18979 bp, 17 predicted proteins | sample 427021 | NCBI WGS metagenome assembly CEUL01 (sample SAMEA2622800, study PRJEB7988) | marine metagenome | isolation source: saline water (ENVO:00002010), including | reverse complement strand
TTTAAACCGGAGGGCGCAATCATATGCGCCCAGGTAAGCGTCAATTCACCTTGGTTTGGCAAGCGGATGATAGTCTGTACACTGCCCTTGCCATATGACGAAGAACCGACGATTACGGCACGACCACGGTCGCGAAGAGCCGCCGCCACAATTTCCGACGCTGATGCAGATAGCCCGTTCACCAGAATGACTATCGGCACGCCATGGGCCCGATCCCCCAAAGATGCATCAAAAATTTGATTTGCGTGTTTGGTTCGCCCCTCGGTCGAAATAATTCGACCATCATTTAAAAAATAGTCAGCGATCGCTATGGCTTGTTCCAGAAGTCCGCCCGGATTGCCCCTGAGATCGAGAATAATGCCTTTAATTGTCTCGGTATTGCGCTCAGAACCTGAGAGGACCTTGCCAAGGCTGCGTGACGTGCCCTGATTAAAGCCTGAGACCTTAATATTTAGTATACGACCTTCAAGCGTCGATTTAACCGTGGGTATTATGATATGTGCCCGTATCATGGTGACTTCCAACGGAGGTAGCCTAGTCCCTCGTATGATTGTGAGTTTCGCACGACTATGTACCGGTCCACGTAATTTTCTGATAACAGCTTTTTGAGGTAGACCTGTTAACAACTCCCCGCCGACATGGGTAATTCGATCGCCGGCCATCAAACCCTGCTTGAATGCCGGCGTTCCCTCATAAATCTCGCTGACGAAGGTTTCCCCCTGTTTCTGGTGGATGGTGATACCCAGACCGCCAAACCCTTCGCGGCGAGCACGCGTGTTGCGAGTCTGATCCGGACCATGATAACGGGTGTAGCGGTCGAGATTTTCAAAGCCCGCCTCAAAGAAACGTTTTAAAATATGTTCTTCGTTTGTATCTCGAACTTTGTGGGATTCTGCCTGAGCTAGTGTCAACGCATCAGATGTTAAGTGGGCCCATAGCTTATAGTCATTGGTTTGGGGTTTCTGCCAGCGCTGCAGTACGCGGTCTTTATAGAAGAGCATTATAATATCTTTCTCTTCCTTGATTAATAGTAAGTCATCGGTTCCCGACAACCCTTTTAAACCAGCGATAGAGATTTCACTGATGGGCAATGCGGTGGCATATCGTTTGTGGATATTTTCTAAAACAGTCTCAATCACACCGCGTTGAATACTTCCTCTTGTTGGATCTGAAGGCGGTGTGGAACATGCACAAATTAACAGGCCCAGAAATGCAAAGACTCCAATCTTCTCAGGATTACGCATCGCCATTCGAGGAATTAATTTGTCCATATCCAGTTATTCCGTCTTATATTTTTCCCGTTCTAGGTGAGGCGTAAAACGACGATAAATATCCCTTAGATTAACCCGATCTTGATAACACGCGTACCAACTTCTAGTTTGATCGAGGCTGGTTCCCCTCAGTAACCTATTCACCCGCGACTTATGCTCTTTCCTTTGCCACTTTCCACCTTCTTATTTCGACGGCGCTTTTTACCGTTCTTGGACATGTTATTTTGATTGCTGACCTTAACCGCACCATCGCGGATGATCGAAAACGCCAACGAGCCGGTATGAATATTGGCATCTTCCAAACGAACATTAAGCGACGTGCCTATCGCGTATGCAATACCGGTTGCCCGGCCGTTAATACTCTGGGAGACCGGGTCGAAATCGAAGCGACCATGCCCAATCATCGACATCGGCACCAGGCCGTCTGCTCCTGTCTCTGTAAGAGTCACGAATAATCCGGCTCGATGAACGCCGTTTACCCGGGCTGTAAATTCTGCACCTACGTGACTAGCCAGATACAAGGTCGTGAAACGATCAACAGCCTCGCGTTCGGCGCTAACAGCTCGGCGTTCGGTAAGCGAAATATGTTTTCCGAGTTCGGAAAAACGTTCGCCATCTTCCTGTTTTAGACCGTCATCCCCCAGCCCGAGAGCAGTAATAAGAGATCGGTGTACTAAGAGATCCGAATACCGTCGGATTGGCGACGTAAAATGGGCGTACCGCCTTATGGCGAGCCCAAAATGGCCGATATTATGTGGGCTGTATTCTGCTTGTGCTTGCGATCTCAAAACAGCCATGTTGACTAACTCCATTTCGGGCTTGCCCGCAGCCTGAGCAACAATCTTCTGAAAATTATTAGGCTTGACCACTTGACCCTTCGACAACTTGATACCGAGAGGTGCGAGTGTTTCGCGTAATCCGTCCATTTTTTCTAGAGACGGGCGATCGTGTACTCTGTACATACAGGGTGCGGCTTCACCTTCAAGCGCTTCCGCAGCCGCAACATTGGCGGTAATCATGAATTCCTCGATTACTCGATGGCTATCGAGGCGTTCAACAGATTCGATGCCCGATACATTGCCATTTTTGTCGACGATTACTTTTCGTTCTGGAAGTTCGAGATCGATAGTACCGCGCTGGATTCTGGCGCCCTGTAGTGCGGTGAAAGCCCCATAAAGTGGCGTGATTACGTCCTTTAGTAATGGTGCCGTTTCGCTGTCTGGATTACCGGTCCATGCTGATTCTAACTGCTGGTATGTAAGGCGGGCGGCTGAACGCATTATTCCACGAACGAACGCATGCCGCTCTAATTGTCCCTGTTCGTTAATCCACATGTGAACTGCCAAACACCCCCTGTCTTCATTTGGAACTAGTGAACATAGCCCGTTAGACAATGCTTCAGGGAGCATCGGAACAACCCTGTCTGGGAAGTAGACTGAGTTTCCCCGATCGAATGCATCGCGGTCTATTGGTCCACCCGGACGCACGTACCAAGAAACATCGGCAATCGCGACGATTAGGTGCCAGCCGTTTTCCTCCTTTTCGGCCCACACTGCATCATCGAAATCGCGGGCATCCGAACCATCAATGGTGACGAGGCTAATATTGCGTAAATCTTCACGTCCCTTTGGTGTAACCGGTCTAGCCGACGCTGCGGCGGCGATCGAATCTGGGGTAAAGTCGACAGGAATATCGTGAGTGTGAATGGCGATCATACTTGCCGAACGCGGACCATCCGCTGCCTCTACGACTTTCGCAACCCGGGCCTCTGGCAAACCGAAGCTCTTTCCACCGATCGCTTGACCTTGCACCAAGTCACCTTTTGAGGCGCCATTTTCTTGGCCCGGCGGGATAATAAATTCGGTTCGGATGCGGCGGCTAGTAGGTACAATCCGGTTCTTGCCATTTATAGTCTCAAAAATACCCAGTACGTTGCGATGGGGTGTTTCCAGACGTTTGATGGTTCGGGCAATGTAAGTTCCATCGTGTGAGGTTGTAAGCCGTGCTAGGATTCGATCACCCTCCGCTAGCGCAGGCTCCCCTCGCGAAAGTGCAAGATATATTATGGGCGGATCACCTTTCCCATCCCACTTCACTGGTCGCGCTAGAGGGTCACCATCGTGATCGATTCCATTAACCTCGATCACGCTTACCTTAGGCAGCGTGCCTGGCGACCCATATCGCCGTCCGCGTCCACGTGAGAGTTCGCCGCTGCTCCTCAGCTCCCGCAGAATCTCATTCAGACGAATCCGATCCGACCCGCGAATATTAAATGCTCGGGCAATTTCCCTCTTACCGATTGGACCAAGGTGACCCCGCACGAAATCAAGGACTTCTTCCTTTGTCGGAAACGAGGTATCGGGGAGCTTATCGTTCAACGGTCAAGTTCTTCGACCTCCGTCACGCCTTCTCTGCAGGCGGTGAGGCGTCAGTCTTGGTTTTTGCCGTCTTTTTTACCTTAGATTTTTTCTTACTATTTGTTTTTTTTGTCTTCTTCTTGGAGCCTTTCTTTGCGCCAATTTTTTCTTTTCGTAATGCAATAAGTTCTAGCGCCAATTCTAGGGATATTGCTTCCGGCTCCATATCGCGCGGCAGCGACGCATTGATCCTGCCATGTTTGACGTATGGGCCGTAACGGCCATCACGCAATTCGACGGGCTTCCTGTCCTCGGGGTGTTCCCCAATAACCTTGGCCGCTGTTTTCGTTCTGTCTTTGCGAGCGGGGGATTCTGCAATAATGGTCACAGCGCGGTTCAGGCCGAGGGTAAGTATATCGTCGTCCAGCCCCAGTTTAACATATCGGTCACCAACCTTAAGGTACGGGCCGAACCGACCCACACCGGCAATAATCATTTCGCCATTTTCGGGGTGAGTCCCAACCGGCCGAGGCAACGAGAGTAGGGCCAGTGCTAATTCAAGATCGACGTCTGACGGTACCATGCCATTGAGCAAAGACTGGCGATTAGGTTTTATCTTGGACCCCTTCTCGGCTTCGCCAAGTTGGACGTAAACCCCAAAGGGCCCCTTTCGTATTGATACGGGCAGGCTGGTTTCGGGATCTAGGCCCAATTCCTTTGGGCCTGTGAAAATATCATCCTTGTTTTCGTCACCGGATACGACACGGAGGGTTGTCGTGTACCCACAACCCTCTTGATATTTACTACATCCGATGAAACCACCGTTGCGGCCCAGCTTAAGGCCAAGACGACCATCCTCGCAGGATGGACATTTACGGGGATCGGAACCGTTATTACGCTCAGGAAAGAAGTGTGGCCCAAGCTCGGCATCGAGTTTGTCGATCACATGCGTGATCCGTAGCTCCTTCGTTTGTTCGATTGCCTCGGAAAACGCAACCCAGAAATCACTAAGCAGTGCCTTCCATTCAATCTCGCCATTGGATACATCATCGAGGCGGTTCTCAAGATCGGCCGTAAACCCGTACTCGACATATCGTTGAAAAAATTCGGCTAAAAAAGCCACGACCATGCGTCCGCGGTCATGCGGAGTGAAACGGCGCTGCTCGAGAACTACATAGTTTCGATCCTGTAAAACCTGCAAAATAGACGCATACGTTGACGGGCGCCCTATACCTAGTTCTTCCATCTTACGGACTAGGCTGGCCTCAGTATATCGCGGCGGCGGCTTTGTGAAATGTTGCTCGTGTGTCACAGGACCACGGACCATAGTTTCGCCTTGCGACATCGGAGGCAGAATTCGGTCTCGATCATTATCTGTGGATTCATCGTCGCCACTGGGGGTGGCGCTCTCGTCCTTGCCTTCTTGGTATAGCTTGAGGAACCCGTCGAATTTGACGATCGAGCCATTCGCCCGCAGCACCGTTCCTCCATCTAGCGACCCAATGTCAACGGCGACCTGCTCCATAATAGCCGCCTCCATCTGACTCGCTACTGCGCGTTTCCATATCAGTTCATATAGTTTGCGTTCGTCTTCGCCGAGATGTTGACGCACTTCGTGAGGGCGCCTGAAGAAATCCGTCGGGCGGATTGCCTCATGAGCTTCTTGAGCATTCTTAGATTTATTGCGGTATGAATTTGGTTTATCGGGGACGTATTCGTGGCCGTGATCTTGGCCAATTGCAGCCCTTACCGCAACGATAGCCTCCTGTGCCATGTTTACGCTGTCAGTTCGCATGTAGGTGATCAGCCCGACCGTTTCGCCACCGATATCAATGCCTTCATAGAGTTTTTGCGCTATCCGCATTGTGCGGGTAGCGCCGAAACCTATCTTTCGTGACGCTTCTTGCTGCAGGGTAGAGGTGGTGAAGGGCGGAGCAGCGCGGCGATTAATTGTTTTTCGCTCAACTGATTTTACTTTGTATTCGTGTCTCTCAATTTCGGAGACGGCAGCTTTCGCAGCTTTTTCGTCATTGATATCGTATCGATCTAGCTTTTTCCCATTGAGATGGGTTAGGCGTGTCGGCACTGATTTGCCGATACTAGTCGTAAATTTTGCACCAACAGTCCAATATTCCTGAGGTTTAAAAATTTCGATCTCAGCTTCGCGTTCGCAGATAAGGCGTAGGGCCACCGACTGAACACGTCCGGCGGAGCGCGATCCTGGCAGTTTACGCCAAAGAACTGGCGATAGACTGAAGCCAACCAGGTAATCCAGTGCTCGCCGTGCCAGGTAGGCATCTATCAGTTCCTGATTAAGTTCACGGGGGTTGGCCAGCGCTTCGATAACCGCATTTCTGGTGACTTCGTGAAACACTACGCGTTTGACGGTGATGTCTTTCAACGCATCACGTTCGTTGAGTATTTCCTGAACGTGCCAGGAAATAGCTTCTCCTTCGCGATCAGGATCTGTAGCAAGGTAAAGGTGCTCAGCACCCTTAATAGCATCCTGAATTGCCTGAATGTTTTTTTCCGCATGGGGATCCACTGTCCAGACCATCCGGAAACCTTGATCCGGCTGCACTGAGCCATCCTTCGAAACAAGATCGCGCACATGTCCAACGCTCGCTAGGACTTTATAGCCCGAACCCAGATACTTGTTGATTGTCTTTGCCTTAGCAGGCGATTCAACGACGACGACGTCCATGGCCACCGAATATTCTATTGTAGTCAACGCACCTCAGGCAGTTTGGTTGACCACATGTTCATAAAGCCAGCGGAATTCGGTTCCCGAATACCACTGTATCCAGTCCGAGAAAAACAGTCTGAACCATGAGTTCCCGGATCGAGGCGGCAGACATTTGGCACTAGCTTAACAATTCGTCAACACTTCTTAGGCGAGCAAAGGATAATTTTATAATTTTTGCGGCCCGTGATTAGGACGTTTTCGTTGTTTCAGATCTAATTGCCGCTCGGACGTAACTTGAAGTGGTATGGTTCCAATATAATGATCCTTTGGCCGAGAACACGCATAAGATCATGAACACTTCATGTATTTGATATGCCTTAAAAAATCAGTTTGTCGGAATCTATTCTATATGGATTTTCATATGAAACCTACATGGTTAGCGAGTCCGATTTAGATTCGTATGTCGGTCCCCAACCTACAATCGACGCTTAAACAGATAAGTTGCCAGTGGTCATCTGAACGGGACCAGAACGGTTTTGTTGGCTCTTACAACCATAAATGGCAGGGTCGGCGTCCTCCTCAGATCATGCTACTTTTGATTGCGATTTCTTCCCCAAAGGGCTGAAAGGTGGAAAACGTAATTCTTATTTTACAATTACGGTTATTATGTTTTGGCAATCGCAATATGTAATATTTCAACGCTGACGAGAAATATTGATACGAGGCTCTTGGCGGTGCAAGAGACGCTTGATGTTGCTCCAATGTCTCGTCCATATCAGTATAGCTATAGTGATCGCAAACTCCATTCTTTGCGCGTCGGCAAGCCACCACATATATATAGGTGCTGCGGAGAGGGCGAAAATCGCTGATAGCGATGAATATCGGAACAGGGCAGCCACCAACAGCCACGTACCGCAGGAAAGCACACCGACTGGCAGGGAAAGCGCAAGCATAACACCCAACGCTGTTGCAACTCCCTTGCCGCCGTTGAATTTAAGCCAAACCGGGAATACGTGTCCGACCAGCGCTCCGGCAGCTGAAACGATCATGATATCGGGACCAAAGTTCTTTGCGATCAGAACGGCCACAACTCCCTTCCCCCCGTCGAGCAAAAGAGTAGCAGCTGCAAGTTTTCGGCTGCCGGTGCGTAATACGTTTGTCGCGCCAATATTTCCGGAGCCGATCTTTCTCAGATCGCCCAAGCCAGCTATTTTTGTGAGCGTTAACCCAAACGGGATAGAGCCAAGCAGATATGCAGCAACAAATGCTGCAAGGATGTATGGCCAGCTGTATGCCCAGCTAATCGGATCGATCATAAGCTAGTCGATTAAAGAATGGACGTGCCGGCCCCCAACGATCGTGCACATCACCATTCCTTTGACAGGATATTCATCGAACGGGGTATTCTTGGATTTACTTTGGAGTTTGTCAGCTTCGATTACCCACTCATGATCAGGATCAAATATGGTAAAATCTGCTGGCAGCCCAACTCCCAACCTTCCTTCTTTCATATCGAGTAGTTCGCCAGGGGCGGCGGTAAGCCGCTTAACAAGGTGTATAAGGGGGATGTGCTCAGAATGATAAAGGGCCAAGGTTAGCGGCAACAAAGTCTCTAGACCGACGATACCTGATTCTGCTTGTGTAAATGGCCGTCGTTTCGAATCTTGATCTTGTGGGCGATGGTCAGACGCGATTACGTCGATCGTGCCATCCCGTAGGCCCCTTATAACACCGACACGGTCATTTTCATCACGCAAGGGCGGCGATACCTTTGTAAAAGTTCGGTAATCCATCACCGAGGTGTCATTTAGCGCAAAATAATGTGGCGCTGTATCGCAGGTTACCGAAAGCCCACGTGCCTTGGCCTCTCTGATCACCTCCACCGAGGCGGCGGTTGAGACGTGAGCCACGTGGTAACGTGCGCCGGTCATTTCAACCAAGCGCAAATCGCGTTCAATCATCATTACTTCGGCCTCTGCCGGAATACCGGCCAGGCCGAGGCGAGTTGCAACCTCACCTTCATTCATCTGACCGTTACCCGCGAGCCCCGGCTCCTCAGGGTGTTGAACTACTAGAAGATCAAATGTCGCGGCATAGGATAGCGCCCGGCGCATTACGAGGGCATCTGCTACTGCCCGGTCCCCGTCGGTAAAAGCTAACGCGCCTGCTTCCGACAGGATACCGAATTCTGACAATTCACCCCCGTCCCGATTGCGAGTTATGGTGCCGTAGGCATAAATTTTGACGATATTGGTTTCGCGGGCGCGGCGAGCGATGAATTCTAGAACGGAGATATTGTCGATGGGGGTATCCGCATCGGGCAGGCAGACGATGGATGTAACTCCTCCTGCAGCCGCCGCAGCGCTTGCCGTTTCAAAACTTTCCTTGTGCTCATCTCCCGGCTCCGGCAGATGAACGCGCATGTCGATCAGCCCAGGCGTCAGACAGTATCCTTGGCAATCGATAGACCTGACGTTATCCGGCACGCCGTCTGAAAAAAGGCCAGCACCCCAGTCGGTAATCTTATTCCCTTCGATCAAAACCCCGCCGTTTGCGTCGATACCACTGGCCGGATCGATCAAGCGGGCATTTATGTAGGCAGTGCGATCAGTCATTCGCGGTGACCAATGTTGCGCGACAGGTTGCGGGTAACGATGTCGAGACAGGCCATTCGGACTGCGACGCCCATCTCCACCTGTTCATGAATGACGCTGCGATGGATATCGTCAGCAAGTTCGGAATCAATCTCAATCCCCCGGTTCATGGGGCCTGGATGCATTATTAGTGCATCCGGTTTGGCGATAGCCAATTTCTCGCGGTCTAACCCAAAAAACCGGAAATACTCGCGTGTCGATGGCACATAGGAGCCCTGCATACGCTCGGTCTGCAGCCGCAGCATCATGATGATATCGGCATCTCGGATCCCATCTTCCATCCGATGATGTACCTCGACACCAAACTTCTCAATCTCCGCCGGTAGCAGGGTTTTGGGGGCTACTAGCCGGACCCTCGCACCAAGTGTGTTTAGAAGATAAATGTTTGATCGCGCCACCCGGGAGTGGGTGATATCCCCGCAAATCGCTACAGTCAGTCCTTCAAGGGTATTTTTGCGTCGTCGGATTGTAAGTGCGTCGAGTAAAGCCTGAGTAGGATGTTCGTGACTCCCGTCACCGGCATTCAAGACCGAGCAAGTGACCTTTTCACTCAGCAGTTGTACAGCGCCGGAATCTCCGTGACGGACGGTCAGCACGTCTGGGTGCATGGCGTTAAGCGTCATCGCGGTATCGATAAGGGTTTCCCCCTTTTTAATGGCACTTGAACTAACCGACATGTTGATGACATCGGCGCCAAGTCGTTTGCCAGCCAATTCGAATGATGTGCGGGTGCGGGTTGAGTTCTCGAAGAATACGTTGATTAAGGTCCGACCACGCAGAATTGAGCTCTTTTTGTCGTCTTGCCTATTCTGATCGATATAGGATTCAGAGAGGTCTAGGAGATTTTCGATTTCCTCCTTCGGAACACCTTCCATACCGAGTATATGCCTTCTCGGCAGATGGAGGTCAGCTGCGGGTACTGTTTCAGCCATTAAAACCCGTTTATAAGTTGCGAGACGAAGTGCTGCAACCCGACATGAGAGGTGTTGATTCGCGGGTCCGATTTTGACAGTGCTACTCTGATGATTTCGGCGCCTTGTCGGACATTTCCTCTGGCGTGCGTTTTTCCATTTGGAAGATCACGCTTTCGTCTGTCCAAGCATAATCTTTGTAGCCAAGGCGGGATAGTGGCTTGTAACGGGCTACGTCGAAGATCCCCTCAGCTGTGATCGCGTCGTCGGCGATATGCACGCCTACCACCAAACCAAAAACCGCTTGATGGGTGGAGGTGGCATCCTTTCCTGGGAGATTAACTATCTCATGCAGCTTGCATTCAAGGTGGACCGGTGCCCCTTTGATGCGCGGTGGAGAAACCAGTTTTGACGGAAGTGCCTCAAGGCCTGTTTCGGCTAATTCTTCGACTGCGCGGTCGACGATAAGCCCCGTATTGTTCATCTGGTCTCTCTGATCCCATGTCGCCATATTATAGACAAACTCGCCGGTCGCTCGAACGTTTGCAACCGAGTCTTTTTCTTTTTGGTCCTCCACGTGCCCTCCGCCGGAAAACAATACGTAAGGGGGACTATAGCTAAGCATATTGAAGAAACTGTAAGGCGCAGCGTTGATTAGCCCGTCTGGGCTGACCGAGGTGATCCAGCCGATCGGGCGCGGTACCACGCAGGCTTTGATCGGATTGTATGACAGGCCATGATCATTCTTTTCAGTCGCATAATACATACTTGCTCTCTTATATTACCTCGACTACGTCCACCGATTTTTCTTACCATCTTAGGTATGACAGCATGGATACGCGTCGTGAATGTATTATAGCGAATTTTGACTGGAACGATGAAAAATATCTGCTGCGGATGGCCGAGAAGGGCGCGTTAGGCGAGCCATGGAAGATTAACAGTGCTGTCGTCGATAAATCATCGAGACTTAAGGAGAGGGCCAACAGCAATGAGACTAACTAATAGTGCGCCGATATATGTATTTAACTGAGTGGCGTGATCCATCCCTGATGTAGAGGAGGGGCACTGAAACCGCGGCCTCGGACGCAGGGCTAGCAATCCCAGTTCAAGGATTGCCGGCATACCGATAACTTCGATAGTCAATCCGCTGAACAGTATATTGTCCATGTCGGCGGTTGAAAGCTGATGAAAAGTATTAGCGTGGGCAATATAAAATTGGTGACGCACTCCAAACGAGCTCATAGTTCCCGCCGAAAACAGCGTGGTCCGGAGAAGCAAGAACCCGGCGACTATAATGAAGACAAATGTGGCGGTGTTTACGTTAAAAAAGAGTATAAATGGTCGATTCGGTCAGTCTTCGAGTTTCTGAAGGAAATCGAGCACACCTTGCAGAATGAACTGTGCCGCCATCTTATCGATGACCCGGGCGCGGCGTTTGCGGGTTACGTCCTGCGCAATCAGGTGGCGTTCTACTGCTTGTGTCGACATGCGTTCGTCCCAGTACCCGATCGGTAGATCTGTCTTTTGGACGAAATTGGTGCCGAATTGTCTAACCGACTGGCAGCGCGGTCCCTCTGTGCCATCCATGTTGACGGGTAGACCGATGATGAATCCCCCAACACTGTATTCCATTGCCAACGTCAGTAGTAAGTCAGCGTCTTTCGAAAATTTAGTCCGGAGGATAGTGTCCAGCGAAGTTGCGACACGGCGCTCATCATCAGAAATTGCCATACCGATTGTCTTTTTCCCCAAATCTAGTGCCATCAGGCTAGCCCGGTCGGCCATGTGAATGGGTAAGGTTCGGATATCTTCGAGAATCATGTGCGCGTTAATAAACGGGTCGGCCGCATTCGGGAAGTGTTCTTGCCGATGTGGGACGCCGATGATAATTTCCGCCCGCTTTTGCAGGAGAATTCAACCACATGATAGTCGATAGAGAAACCGTTGTCAGAGTGGCGCGGCTAGCGCGTCTGAAGATCTCAGAAGATGAAGCGAATTCGCTCGCAGGCGAGCTGTCAAATATCATCAGATGGATCGAGCAACTTGACGAGGTCGAAACGGATGGTGTCGAACCGATGGCATCGGTCGCTGAGATGAAGCTGCGCTGGCGCACTGACGAGGTCACGGATGATAGTGTTTCGGACAAGGTGACAGCAAATGCACCCGACCTGCAAAGCGGCATGTTCTCAGTCCCAAAAGTGGTCGAATAATGTCTTTGCCATCGGATCTACGAGATCTGACCATCGCTGAGGCCCGTGACGCAATGGCGGCCGGTAAGGTTTCGGCCCGAGAACTCACTGAGGCGTATCTTTCCGCTTTTGAATTCGGCCATGATCTCAACGCTTTTATCACTGAAACACCGGATCGGGCGCGGGCTGATGCGGATGCATCAGATGCGCGCCGGGCCGAAGACAAGGAACTGGGTCCCCTCGATGGCATACCGCTTGCGATCAAGGATCTTTTCTGCACAGAAGGTGTCCAGACTACAGCGGCATCTCGCATACTGGAAGGCTTCGTACCGCCCTATGAAAGTACGGTGACAAACAATCTCCGTCGTGCCGGTACTGTAATGTTAGGCAAAACCAACCTTGACGAGTTTGCAATGGGCTCTTCAAACGAGACCAGCTATTTTGGACACGTCGAAAACCCTTGGCGTCGCCTTGGTGACACGCAACCGCTAGTGCCCGGTGGCTCCTCTGGTGGCTCCGCTTCGGCGGTGGCGGGGCGCTTATGCCTTGGGGCGACGGGAACCGACACCGGCGGCTCTATCCGCCAGCCCGCAGCATTCTGCGGTATAGTGGGCATGAAACCGACCTATGGTCGGTGTTCACGGTGGGGAATCGTGGCTTTTGCGTCGTCCCTGGACCAGGCAGGGCCGATGACGCGCACTGTGCGCGATGCCGCGATTCTGCTAGGTGGTATGGCCGGATTCGATCCGAAGGACTCGACCTCGGCCCAGATGGAGACACCTGATTTTGAGGCAGCACTCGACGGCGGCATCAAAGGCTTGCGCGTCGGTATTCCGGTTGAATATGCCGTGGACGGTATGAACCCCGAAATCGAAGCGTTGTGGGAGCAGGGCAGGGCTTGGCTGAGGGATTCTGGTGCAGAATTGATTAATATCAGTCTGCCCCACACTAAATACGCGCTACCCGCTTATTATATTATCGCTCCCGCCGAGGCCTCTTCAAACCTTGCCCGCTATGATGGCGTTCGGTACGGACAGCGTGAGGATGGAACGGACCTGACAGAATTATACGAAAATACCCGCGCTGCTGGATTCGGACCCGAAGTCCGACGACGAATTCTGATAGGCACTTACGCGCTTTCGTCCGGCTATTACGATGCCTATTACTTGAAGGCGCAGAAGGTCCGTGCACTGATTGCCGAGGATTTTAGAGACGCTTATGAGAACTGCGACGTAATCTTGACCCCGACTACCCCAGGCGTGGCGTTTGCCATCGGAGAAAAATCCGATGACCCGATCGCGATGTACCTGAATGATGCTTTGACTGTTCCCGCCTCTTTGGCGGGGTTGCCTGCTATCTCATTGCCGGTCGGGTTGTCGGGCGAGGGCCTACCACTAGGATTACACTTAATTGGTAGGGCATTTGACGAGGAAACTATGTTCCGCGCTGCAAAGGTGCTCGAAGACACCGCTGGATTCAAGGGCCGGCCGGATCGGGAATGAGGCCTGGAGATGCAAATGCAAACTATCTGGTACTTTCTGATCCATGTCAGCCTAGGGCTCATCGGCTGGAAGATATTTACATTCACTAACCAGGGCGTGCTTGCGGCGTTTGCAGTGTGTTCTGGGGTGCAGGCTTGGCCGATGTACGAAATGTTTCGACTAACCCATGAAAAATTCGAAGGGATGCGTTCTCGTCTGAATGGCTCGGAACTCCGAAAGAGGGAGACCCGCGGCTATTGGATCCGTATCGGTCGTCTGTATCTTTTCCGTTCCTGCGCTTACGCGTTGCTGACCCTTTTTGTCGCATGGTTGATGAGGGGAGCCTAAAATTATGTCTTTGATCCAAGGACGCACCGGCGATTGGGAGGTCGTGATTGGTTTGGAGGTGCACGCACAAGTGGTCGCCAAATCAAAACTATTTTCCGGAGCATCCACTGAATTTGGTGCTGAGCCGAATACACAGGTGTCGCTCGTCGATGCCGCCATGCCTGGTATGTTGCCGGTTATTAACGAGACAGCGGTTGAACAGGCGGTGCGCACGGGGCTCGGTCTGAATGCCGAAATCCATCTGAAATCGATCTTCGATCGTAAAAATTACTTCTACCCGGATCTACCGCAAGGCTATCAGATTTCGCAGTACCTGCATCCTGTGGTAGGCAAGGGCGAAATCGAAATAGACCTAGAAGACGGTACGACTAGGACCATCGGGATTACTCGATTGCATCTTGAACAGGACGCTGGAAAATCGTTGCATGATCAGGATCCCGGCAAGACGCTGATTGATCTAAACCGGTCGGGCGTGGCCCTAATGGAAATCGTGTCCGAACCTGACCTGAGATCGGCAGAGGAAGCGGGAGCCTACGTCGAGAAGATCCGTTCTATCCTTCGTTATCTGGGTACCTGCGACGGCAATATGCAGGAAGGGTCTCTGCGCGCGGACGTCAATGTATCGGTTCGAAAACCCGGTCATGGCCTCGGAACCCGTACTGAAATAAAGAACGTTAACTCCATTCGTTTCATTCGTCAGGCAATTGATTGTGAGGTTCAACGTCAAATTGAGCTTATCGAAGATGGCGGTGAGGTTGATCAGGAAACGCGCTTGTTTGATTCTGACCGCGGTGAGACACGCTCCATGCGTTCGAAGGAAGAGGCACACGACTATCGGTATTTTCCTGATCCAGACCTATTACCTCTTGAATTTGGGCAAAGTTGGGTAGAAACAATCCGAGACTCCCTGCCGGAGATGCCGGATCAAAGGAAGAGCCGATTTATCGAAGACTACGGCCTCAGCGCTGAGGATGCGGGAACGCTCGTAGCCGATCGAGAGACGGCCCAATATTTCGAAACGGTCGCTGACGGGAGAAATGCGAAGGTTGTGGCAAACTGGATTATGGGGGAGTTATTTGGTGCGCTAAATCGGGCTGACATAGATATCGAGGCCTCCCCCGTTTCCGCTCGACAACTTGGTCAACTGGTTGATCTAATCGACGATGGTACTGTGTCAACTCGGTTGGCTAAAGACGTGTTTGAGATAATGTTCCAAAATGGTGATGATCCTCAAAAAATCGTTGAAGATCGCGGTATGAAACAGGTAACTGATCACGGTGCGATTGAAGCTGCGGTCGACGAAGCCATCTCTAAGGGCGCCACCCAGGTGGAACAATACAAGGGTGGAAACGAAAAGGTTTTTGGTTGGTTTGTCGGTCAGGTAATGAGGGCTACACACGGCAAGGCCAACCCGCAAGTTGTGAATGAATTTCTGAGAAAAAAGCTCGACCGGTAACTGTGCAATCTTTAGATTTCTTGTCGAAAGAATATTGTGGTTTTTTTGGTGATGTATCGTACTAGTTAGACAAAACGTTATGATCCGATCAACAAAACCCTAGCGGAGGCATCACAATGATCGACGTCTATACCTGGCCGACGCCCAACGGGCATAAAGTTCACATAATGCTCCACGAAGCGGAAATTGAGCACAACATAATCCCGATCAATATACAGGATGGAGATCAGTTTAAGCCGAATTTTCTAAAGATCAGTCCAAACAACAAAATGCCTGCGATTGTCGATCCAAGTGGTCCGGACGATGAACCGATTTCAATTTTCGAATCCGCCGCCTGTTTGATATACTTGGGCGAGAAATCTGGAAAATTTTTCCCAAACGACCCGCGCAAAAAATATGATGTCCTGCAGTGGCTGATGTTCCAGATGGGATCAGTCGGCCCAATGCTTGGTCAGTGCCATCACTTCAACGCCTATGCGCCGGAACGCGAACCAAAAGAGCGCTTAGAATACGCCCGAGACCGCTACGTCAATGAAGGCAAGCGTATCTATGGCGTAATTGATCGCCAACTCGAAGGACGTGAATGGATTGCCGCGGATGAATATACCATTGCCGACATGGCTATCATGCCGTGGCTACGCGATCCGGTAAAGCAGGGAATAGACAGCAACAAATTTCCTAATCTGATGCGCTGGCGCGATAAGATATGGGAGCGTCCTCAGGTCGTTGCCGCGTTAGAGACGCTAAAGGATCAAAGACGAAAGGACAACACCTTCACCGAGAAAGGCTGGGAAATGATGTACGGAAAGACCCAGTCATCTCAGGGAAAATCGGCGGGCTGAAATCAAGAACGTAGTTCCGGTGATCGATCTTTATACCTATCGGACGTCAAATGGGCGCAAAGTGTCGATCATGTTAGAAGAATGCGGACTCGACTACTGCACTCACATTATCGATATAACTGCGGGTGATCAGTACGCGCCAGAATTTCTAAAAATCAGCGCTAACGGGCGTATTCCCGCTATCGTCGATCCTGAGGGACCGGATGGGAAAACACTGTCGCTGTTCGAATCCGGCGCTATCCTTCTGTATCTTGCGGAAAAGACCGGAATGTTCATGCCCGGAGATGAGGATGGGTACTGGTCGACGGTCCAATGGTTAATGTGGCAAATGGGTGGCATCGGACCGAATTTTGGGCAGGCGTTCCATTTTCTTTACCAGCACCCCGACAACGCCCAAGACGACGACATCGCTTATGGCAGAAAGCGATATGCCTACGAAGTAGATCGCTTATGTAAGGTCATGGACCGAGAATTGGCCGACAAAACCTATTTGACCGGCGGTGTTTATTCGATCGCTGATATCGCTATCTTTCCGTGGATAGCGTTACATAGTTGGGTTCGGTTAGACTTCAAAAAGTTGCCGAATTTAAGACGCTGGTATGAAGAGGTCGGAGATCGACCGGGGGTCCACCGCGGCATGGATACTCCGACGCGCGAAGAAATAGGTGATCTGGTCTAAGCGCCATACCTCAAGACAGCGTATTGTTACCGGCGTAACCGGACATGATTGTTGGACACGGTTCCTGGGAGGCCGAACCAGATAGAAAAAAGATTAAAAGGTTAGAATAAACACCATCCGGTCAAACCGTCAAACCTAAAAATTCTCGTACAGGGCTGTTTGCACGGATCAAGAATCATGGGCTTTGTCTGAAAAGGGCTTTATCACCATACTTTATACCGCGTTTTCAGAAATACGTGTGGTCTCTAGAATACTTGTCGGGCTTGGCATTGGGGTTCATGTCGACGTCAATTTTATATCTAATCCCTATCTATCCCATGTGTTCGAGGCGCGATAGACTTTCCCTTCGTGACCGGGCGGAAAAAGGTAAAGGAATACCATAGCATGAAGAACTATATGGATGGTGGTGAGGCAATAGTTGAGGCTTTTCGCCGGCTCGATATTGATTACGTGATGGCTTCTCCGGGATCGGAGTGGGGTTCAGTCTGGGAAGCATTTGCACGACAGGCTAAGGAAAGATCCAAAGGGCCAGAGTATCTGAGCTGCGCCCATGAAACCCTCGCGGTCAATCTCGCGATGGGATACACGGCATTCACCGGCCGTATGCAGGCTGTCATGTTGCACACTGGTGTTGGATTACTGCAAGGGTCAATGGGTATCGATGCGGCCAATCGGGCTGGGTTGCCCATGGTGGTTGTTTCTGGCGAGTCCCAGACTTATAGCGAACAGGGAGGCTTCGAGCCCGGACCGCAATGGCATGGCGTGTTATCGGTAGTCGGGGGACCATCTAGCCTTGTAGATCGCATTACAAAGTGGTCCCAGCCTGTCAGTAGTCCGCATACGTTACACGAGCAGCTCATCCGCGCAGGTGAAATGGCGCAGCGGTCTCCCCCTGGGCCGGTTTATATGTCGATCCCTATCGAAACCATGCTCCACGGCTGGACGCCTCCCCAGAACCCCCGTAAGGTTCCCCCTGCGCCCAAGCCTGCCCCCCCTAGCACTGATATCGAGGCGGTCGCTGATATGCTCCTTACCTCTAAGGCCCCAGCTATTGTGGCCGAGTCAATCGGCCGTGATCCTGCCGGCTACGCCGCGACGATTGAACTAGCAGACCTGTTAGCAATTCCAGTTTCCGAATGCCGCTGGCTCGATTTTACCAATTTTCCCAAGGACCACCCTATGTACCAAGGTATGGGGGAGCCAGAATATCTACATGACAGCGATGTTGTGCTAACACTTCGTGCTCGCGCGCCTTGGACACCCCCGAGTGCGAAGCCGGCTAAGGCGAAAATTGTGAATATCGACGAGACCCCGTTTCGTCCACATATGGTACACCAGAGCTTGCAGGCCGATATATTCCTTGAAGGAGATGCGGTTGCAACGCTAAAGTCCCTAGTCGCGGTGATCCGCGAGAAGGGCGTGGACGCTGCGGTTGTGGCCTCGCGTTTTAGGAAATGGTCGGCGGCGCATGATAATCTCGTAGCCGGCAAAAAATCTCTCGAACATGCCTCGCTCGCGAAAAACACTATTACGCCTGTCGGTCTCTGTGCGATGCTTGGGAATATTTTGCCTGACGACTCTGTCTATATTGACGAAACAATTACCCATCGACCGATTATCGTCCGACATCTCGCATTCCAAGGACCGCAGTCATTCTTTAGTGTTCCGTCCGGTGGGTTGGGACAGGGGCTCGGTCTAGCGCTCGGCACCAAACTGGCAATGAGAGACCGTCTCGTTGTATCGGTAATTGGTGATGGTTCTTTCATGTATAATCCAGTTGTCCAGAGCCTTGCTCTCTCGAAACACAGGGATCTGCCGGTATTGATTGTCATATTTAACAATGGTGGTTACTCCGCGATGCGCAAGGAGCACCATACCTACTATCCGGACGGAGTTGCGGCGGAACATAATACATCTGTTGGGCATACAATCACTGACCTAGACTATTCAGAGCTTGGTTCGCCATTTGGCTTTTATGGCTGCCGGGTCGATAAACTTTCTGATCTCCCCGCTGCATTAAAAAAGGCACGACAAGAAGTAGAAGGTGGTACAACTGCCATTTTGAATGTTATTCTAGATGACGCAGCGGGATCTAATTAAGCAAG
>CEUL01150261.1_pt1 | contig 19030 bp, 15 predicted proteins | sample 427021 | NCBI WGS metagenome assembly CEUL01 (sample SAMEA2622800, study PRJEB7988) | marine metagenome | isolation source: saline water (ENVO:00002010), including | reverse complement strand
ACCTTTGCCCGCCAATGCCTATGAACCTCGGTTTCATAAATATTTACCTTCCCCATCGTTTCTTTGGAAACTATTGAAAATTTTGACGATACGGTCCATTAATTGATTTACGTCATGATCTCTTACTACTAAGGCTCTTAAATTAGATCCAATTTTTAATCGCTTTTTGAGATCCAAAGCAAAAACCTGGTCAATTTTCGCTGCAAGTAATGGCGCGTCATTTGGAGGGCAATAAAGAAGAGAGTCATCATTTCCGAAGAACGCTCGGAATTTAGGATTACATGAAATAACAGGTAATTCACATGCCATAGCCTCAAGCACTGATTTGTCTAGTGCGCTAGCTCCGGTACTAGGGTTTACGTATAGATCGGTTGCATTGAGTATTTCAGGCATCAAATCGTTTGGAACTACTCCTTCTAGCGTTACTGTTTCAGATAAATTTAAACTTTTTATTTGTTGCTGCAATTTAACAAAATGAGATTGGTCATGATTTGAGTAGGCTTCACCATAAATTCGTAAATAAGTGGGTGTTTCGGTTGATTTGTTTAAGATACCTATTGCATCAATTAACACTTCATACCCTTTAAGTGCGGTAATTCGACCTACGGATGTAACTACACGATCTTGTGGTGGGGCGCCTTTAGGCGCAAATTTAGCAGTATCAATTCCTTGACCGACGGAGATTTTTTTCTCGGTCTCTATTGGAAATGTTTCATCGGTGGTTGTTGTAACAAAATTGAAAAAAGGTAAAAAATTTTTAACCGTTTGAGGCAAGGAGCCATGTGCTTTAAACAAAATCACGGGGATACTACGTAGCTTCGAATAAAAGATTAACGGTCCCCAGATTTGACCTTGGTGAATAAATACGCCATCAACTTTTTTCAGGATTAATAAAGGAAACATTATACGTTGCAAGACCAGAAATCGTTTGAATTTCGAGGCACCTTTTTCTTTTCCCATGGAAAAAACTGTGACATTTTCTGGGAGAGTATAGTTACCAATAGACATCCCTATTACCGTAAGGTGCTCTACACGATTAGCTAGTGATTTGATCCATGCGATGTTAGCTCCATAAACCGAATCATCAGCGTCAACTTTTGCCATTATCATCGCTAGTCGCATTTTTACCCGCTATCTTGTCTACGGTCGATACTATCATCCCACTTTGCTCTAAACGTCCTGTAAATAGAACGGAGAATAATAGTGACATCCATCCAAAGTGATAAATTTTCGACATATTCGATGTCATTACGAATTTTCCCGTCAATATCGTCTCGATGCGCATTTAGCTGGGCCAATCCAGTCAGACCGGCTGGTACTAAAAATCTTTTATGGAAGCTGACAAAACGAGGGGAAAGTTCATCAATTTCTTTTTGCGCTAATGCACGAGGACCTACGAAGCTCATCTCACCTTTAAGAATATTAATAATTTGAGGGAGTTCATCTAATGCTGTGGGCCTTAAGATACGGCCGATTTTTGTGATTCTTGGATCATTGGGAATACTCCAGGTTGGACCTAAATCATCTGCATTTTTAACCATTGTGCGGAACTTTAGTGCATTAAAAACCTTACCATCCTTACCTGCACGTTCCTGCTTGTAAAATACCGGAAACCCTGACTCGGTTATTATACTTAAGGGTATTACCACCCAAAGAAAGAGCCATATTGGCGCTAGAAGAGCGTGCGAGAAAAATAGAACGAGCAGATCAAATATTCGTTTGAAGACTAACTTCGCAGTCATTGTGCCTCAGAGAATAATAACCTTTAGGGTTACAGCTTCCAGTAGATAATATCATCGCGTGGCTCTGGATCGAGTACTCCTTTAATGTCGATAACGATGCCGGGAGAATCTTTGAAGTTAAGCAATTCTAAATAATTTTGATAGGTTACTTTACAGAACGCCTTATGTGGAACCGCTAGTATTAAGCAGTCAAATACGTTCTTCTGGGAAAGCACGTTATGATTTGCAGGGGTTAGCCCAAGTTGAATCAAATCACTTGGAGATGCGAGAGGATCATATACTTGGACATTTGCGCCGTATTTAGCAAGTTTGCTGCTTAGTTCGGCGACTTGCGTGTTGCGGAAATCTTTAACATTTTCTTTATAGGTTGCTCCAAGAATTAGCACCTTGGAGGTATGGAGGTTTTTCTGTGCGAGTGCAAATAATTTTGCAGTTTGTATGGCAATACTTTCCGGCATTGAATTATTTATTTGCCTGCCCGCTAAAATCACCTGAGGGTTAAAGCCAATTTGATGTGCAATATAGGTTAAATAGTAAGGATCTACAGGTATGCAATGTCCTCCAACTATACCCGGTTGAAAATTTAAGAAATTCCATTTAGTTGAGGCTGCTTCAAGCACTGCTGAAGTATCTATTCCCAGCTCATTGAATAGGAGTGCAAGCTCATTCATTAAAGCTATATTTAGATCTCTTTGGACATTTTCAATAACTTTTGCTGCTTCGGCGATTTTTATAGTAGTTGCTTTGTGAACACCTGCTTTTGCGACGTGCAAATATAGATTCGCAATTCGTTCACAGGCTTCGTAGCTTTGAGCAGATACTATTTTCACTACAGAAGAAAGAGTGTGATTTGTATCGCCTGGATTTACTCTTTCCGGCGAATAACCAACGATGAAATCCTTTTCGGATTCCAGCCCTGATTGCGTTTCTATAATAGGTACGCAAAATTCTTCAGTACACCCGGGATAAACGGTAGATTCAAAAACAATTAGAGGGATATCTAAGTGTTTCCCTCTGTCCTTCAACACATTTCCAATAGTAACGCATGCACCTTCAAGAGGTTTCAGGTCAGGTTCATTATGGGGGTTTACCGGAGTAGGTACTGCTACAATCATCGCATCAACGTTAATCAATTTTGATGGATCAGTAGTAAATTCCACTTCATTAGACTTGAGTAAAGACTCGGGGATTTCTTGATAGCGATCGTTATATTGTCTCAGTTCGGCAATTCTTTTTTCGTCTAAGTCATATCCAATTACTGAAATTTCTTTCGAAAAAGCAATTGCGAGTTGAAGCCCAACATAGCCTTGGCCTATTATTGCGATATTTTTATCCGGATACGTAATTTTATTGATCCTATTAAATTTTAAGTTATGCTCATGGTAACCAATTCATGAGTGCTTTTGCGAGCCTATTGCCTGCCTGTCCATCAGTATTCCATAAAATATTTGATACGATTGATTTACGTCCTTCTGAGTCAGTTTCTGGGTATTCTAGGTACTGAAGTAACCAATACTTAAGCTCATTTTTTGTTTCTACTACCCGCATTCCTCCAGCTTTGATGAGTAGCTGATTATGCTCAGATGAATAACATCTTTTTGCTCGATGTGCCCAGGGCACAACTTTGTCATATTTGTCTAAATGATATGCAATACATGGAGTGTCTTCACAAGCAGCATCAACAGCTATGGATGAACTGACTTGGATAACGATATCTGAAAAATGCATTAATTGCCGTAAATGCTCTAGATCTTTCGGGGATTGATCTATTCGATCGGTCCACTGCGGCAATACAGAGCCTGAATCTTCAACCGTAATATCTAATTCATTTGTTATGGAAGAATATTCAACGGAGGATTTCGGATACTTTCTAATATGCAGATGGCACTTATAGGGGAAATCAGTATTCATGATGATGCTGTGGATCATACGCAAATTCGCTTCATCAGAATAAGTCCATGAAGTCCCTGGTGAATAAACTATAAGTTTTTTTTGGGGATCGATATTCATTTTTTTAAAAAAAGAATCGCGCGGCAAGAACTTTTGCGCTTTAAAATAGAAATCGAATTGTGGGGTGCCAGTAATTTCGATTTTTTCAGGATCTACATAATGATATTGAACAGCTTCTTTTTTCATTTGAGGAGACCATGCAATCCAATGGTCTGGTTCACATGCGACTCTGATTTTACTTGTTAAATTATCCCAACTCTTTATAGCTCCAATGGCAGGAATACCTCTTTTTTTTGCTTCGGCTATATAGTGCGCGTCTGGTTCGAATGGATAGGGTGAAAAAAAGAGGTCTGGTTTGACTTTGTCAAACAAGTTTTCTATTTCTGGGTGTTTGCAAAATAATGGATCTAGCTTTAATAGGAGTTGCCTTAATTTCCGAGAACGATGGAGGTTTAATACCCCCATGAGACCACGGAACAGGAAATCAAAAATTCGTAATTTATACGGCTTTTCAGGTTTGATGAGCCCCTCATGTAACCATTTCATCGTAAGCGTTTTTGTGGTTCCTGGATGCTCAAAGCATAAAGCGTTAGCTATTGCGTTATAGATTCGCTCAAAAAGCCTTTTTTTGAGTTTTGGTTCAGGTATTAACTGTACCCCTTTTGCCGTCATCTCGGCCAGAAATTTTGGCTCATCAAATGCCGGGCAAGCGACTATCACTTTTATATTGGCGGCAAGAAGGGAGTCAAGGAAGCTCGTGCGGAGCAATGTCCTAGCAGTTATCCCATATCGAATTAGTATTAATATCTTTGGCATATCTAGTTCAATCTTTCTGCTTGAGTGTTTCCCTTATGGCAATGTACTAAATCATGCAGTTGATTTCAAAATAGTATTGAAAACCCTTTCAGTGTTGACCGTCATCTTTTCCGTTGAAAAATTGCTTTGAACTATTTCCGATGCTGCACGTCCTAATTGAGTTCTTAATTCATAGCTTGCGTTGACACGTTCAATCGCTCTTTCGAGTTCTTCAATATTTCCAGGGTGAATGAGTAATCCATTTTTCCCATGTTCTATAATTTCAGGAATCCCATCTACGGCAGTGGCAATAACAGTAACGCCTGTCGACATTCCTTCCATTATCGCGATGGGGAAACCTTCGTAATATGAAGGTAAAGTAAGAGTATCCATTTGTTCTAAAAGTTCAGGAACATCGTGCCTGTCACCTAAAAATTCAACAATGTGGTTGATCTGTAACTGTGAGCAAAGCATTTGTAATTGCTTTTCTAAAGGCCCCCACCCGATCACCAAAACCCTTGCCCAATCCCCTTTAATTTTTTTGTCTACATTGGAGATAGCATTAAAAAATATTTCATGTCCTTTTCGAGGTATGAGCCTGGCAATAATGCCAATGGTAAGCGTGCTACTTTGTTTTCGTTTTATGTATGGGAATTTCCCAATGTTGATCCCATTATGAACAACATGGATTTTTTGCGATGAAACTCCCGCATCAATTAGTCGTTTTTTGTTGCTATCTGATACAGTAATAATTGCGTCAGTAGTAAATCTGGTCATTATATGAATATAGCGAAAGACATTAGGATTTTCGATCAAATGCATCGTGAAAATCTTCTGAGGGAATTGCAGGCTAAGAGTTGACCCTAATTTAGACATCCATGTTGTAATTAAAGAATGAGAATTGATTACCTGATACCTATGTTTTCTTATTACACGAGAAAGCCAAAGACCACTGCGGAATACTTGAAATGGTTTTCTTTGAGCCAATAAAGGATTAACGTGTATTTTGGCTCCGGCTTCAGCCATTTCTTCCAGTAAATGTCCACCTGATGTTGCAATTCCTACTGTATGACCTTTACTCAGCAATCCTTTGCTGAGATCAGTAATCATTTTCTCTGCTCCGCCAGTGACCATATGAGGGGTTACAAAAAGAATATTCATAGATTGTTTTGACTTACGCCAGCGATTGAATATGCATTATCCACCTTTTTTACTATTACGGACCAATCGAAAGATTTAGATGCTTCTCGATTAGCCTTGCGCATTTGTTTTTGGAGTACAGGATTAGATACAAGTTTCTTGATACTTAGAGCCAATTCTCCGGTATCACGCTCGGGGACCAAGAATCCATTAATGTGATGCTGTACGACATCTTTGATTCCTGCAATTTCACTACCAATTATAGGAAGTCCGGTAGCCATCGCTTCTAGGATAACTGTGGGGGTAGTTTCGGATTGGCCTTCTAATACTACTGAAGGGACTACCATAGCATCATACTTAGACAATAAATTCGCGATCTTGCTATGTTCAATAGCTCCAAGAAACCTTATAGAGGCTTTAGACTTAGATGCTGTTGCTTGTAAATCAGCTTTTTCAGGGCCTTCACCTACAATATCAAGGCAAACTTCATCACGCCCAAATTGTGAGATTGCGTTGATTAGAAAATTGAATCCTTTCATTTTATGCAAACGACCAATTGCTATTAATTTTAGAGGCCCAGTTGACGAAGTCGTTTTTCGAAGGTGGAAATCGCTGCGCCAGATGCCACTATGTAATTGTTGTATTTTAGATTTCGGGACACCTAAAGAAGTCATTTCATCATATAAATCAGTAGATTGAACTATTACGCAGTTGACTTTAGCGAAAGATTGCTTTGCAAAAAAGCGATAAAGTTTGCTTTTGTTCAGGCCAGAATGAACATGAATGATTGCAGGGACTTTCAGTAGCCGTGAAAGTATCCTTGCTAGGTTGGCTTCTACCCAGTCTCCATGGATATGAATTACGTCATATGGATACTTTTTATGTTGGCGATATACTTTAAATAGAAAGCTCAATGCACAAAATATGGAAATGATACTTTCACTTTTCATCCACTTGATTAGTCGCCCACCAGATACCTTAATCACTCGGAAATTTGATTCAATTTCTTGTGTACTATCACCAAACATAATGAATGTATCTACCTTATTATTCCCCATGGCCTGCTGAATACTTAACGAACGTACGTGGTTTTCGAGCCCGCCAATCAACGGAGGGTATCGTTTGGATATCCTACATATATGCATAGGCCACATCGCTCAAGTAAATATATGTATTACGCAAGCTGTCTACTCACTATTTCAGCAGTATTTTTTGCGGCATGAACACTTGTTCCAATCTTCCCCGAGAAAAGCCTAACTACATTTGGTGATAGCTGGACAACTTCAGTGGGTCGTTCATCAGTTAAGTCTCTTTTGGGGAGAACTGTTCGTACGGTGAACATGGATCCGATGAATTCTGCTTCGGATAAAGGAGGGATGAACTGCTTCCCGGATTCAATGAAATCCGGGAATTTTGTTGTTGTCGGATTTTTTATAATTCCGTGGTTAAGCATCGGTGCCACTTCAGGACTGATTTGAGGATCAAATCCATCATTAACTGAATGGATAGCATGAACTACATTTCCAAGTACATAAAGATCAGAGTGGCCGTAAGGGTCAATACACATGAAGGGTCCGTCCATGATTACTAGGCTAATTTTCCCGAATGATTTAGGCATGCGAACTATGGGTTTTTCGCAAACCTCAAATTGGTACGCTTGCATGGGTAAATCAAGCTGCTTAACTAACTCATTGCTAGAGGCATAGGTTGCAATGACTACAAAATCAAAGTTTTTTAATAGGGACTTTGTAGCATTAGTTTGTAGTTGCAAGGTTACATTAGCATCGTGTAATTCTTGTGTGAGAAGTTGCCTAAGTACATTGGGGTCAAATAAGTGTTCTTGGGCTTCTAAAGTAATAGCTACTTTTGAGGATACTATTGGAATGCTTACTTGTTTGTAATAGAGATCAGCAGCATCGCAGAATTTTATGTATTCGTCAGCTGAAACTTTACTGTTCTCAGATGAGATTGAGTAATAATGTGTGACGTCCTTTACCATAGCCGGACTAAAGCGCTTGGCAAATTCAGGTTCTGCTTTTTTTGATGCCAGCATAGTTTCAAAACTTCTGGGATAGTGATACCCACGATGCAATCGATATTGGTTAATGCCAGAGGCGGCATGCATAAGATCACATTCTCTTTCAAATATGGTGACTTTTACACCTAGTTTTGCTATTTCGATTGCTGCCGTAGCTCCAAAAATTCCCCCTCCAACGACGGCTACTTTATACTGCGCGTTCACTGTTTTGACGACTCCATTTTCAATGCCTCGAAATACATTTCATTGGTTAAGGTTTCTAATTTTTCATGGTCAGACGAATTACTATTGATAGCGTCTTCTATTTGAAGCCAATTAAGCAATACGGTACTGCTAATTTTAGGATCAGATATAAGCTTATGAGCCATTTTGAGATCGTCAAGGGAGTAACACTTTTCTTCAAGGATTTGAAGCCCTTCTCTTTGAAGAGACGTCAATAAATAAGATCTGTTGACGGGTGATGCATAGTAGCGGTCATATCCGATACGAGCAAGAATTGCTGTCACAAAATTTCGTACGTCTGTGCGTAGGCCTTCTTTGAAATGATTTGTCCCATAAGTAAGTAATAGAGTACCGCCTGGCAGAAGTGCTCTTGTTATGGAGTTAATAAAATTATCTCTATTTAACACGTGCTCAAATACTGCCCTTGAGATTATGACATCGAAAGAAGAATGAAACACAGTGCTGATATCTTCTCCGCGCCCTTGATATATTTGATGGGCATGCTCGGGTAAATTAATTCGAGCTTGCAATACCAAGCTATGACCAGGCTCAATCCCAAAATAATCAATTGACTTTATGTTATCAAGCAATGGAATAAGCCACTCCGCGTTTCCGCAGCCGACATCAAGTATGCGCAATGACCTTTCTTGCGATAGAGACCAAAGACGTGAAAGTATTTTTGTTTTGACGATGCTGTTTCTTTCAATGCAAAAATTGGGAATTTCTAATTCCACTTGGTCCATTATGCTTTGCCCTTTATTTTATAACCCCAAGGCGATCTGAGAACGCCTTAATTGTATCGTATGATCCATTCAACCAAGATAGAAATAAAGAATCTTTCATTTCAGGGTCTAGGCTATCTCTATGAAGTGCTGTCCTAGGCGTATTCTCTGAGATATACCCGGGAATAATAGTTGAAGCACTTTTAAAACCTGCTTGCAGTACCATACCCTCGGACATAGCTGAGTAATTATCTTTAGATCCGAAGGGATATGCCAAATGACAGATTTCAGATCGGGAAATTCCTTCTAATATAGACTTCGACGAGGTTAATTCATTGTAGATTTTCCTGGAGTCGGATTCTTTCCCTAGATCTAAATGAGTGTGTGTGTGGCATCCAATTTGGAAAAGTGGGTCAGAGGCAAGTTCGAATATTTGTTTCTCCGTAGGACCAACAGCATAATCGATGCCCACTTTGGTTCTATAAAATTCCGCAGCAGTTTCACCACTTAGTCCTATCGATCCAGAAAGAATGAAGAAGGTCGCAGGTACGTCATACTTTTTCAGAATAGGGGCGGCGAGATCAATTTGTTCAAGGAACCCATCATCAAAAGTAATTGCGAGGTTAGTTATTTTTTCGTGCAATCCCACGTTTTCAACGATTAGGTCTAAAGGAACGATGTGAAAATTTTGAGTTAAGAGAAGTATTTTTTTTTCGAATGCATCTTTATTAGAGATTTTGTGAAAGCAAACAATTCTAGACAAACTAGAGTGTTTTTTGCGCAAGTACATACGACGGGCCAAAGAAGCCCCGCTTGCATCCATTGCTTTAATCCCGTACTTGCGAATTACATGTTTTAATTTCACTATTCAAGACCCATTGATATATGTAAGTTTATCAGTGCATCAGCTTGTTCTTTGAAATTGTAATTTGTAATGACATGATTGCGTGCTGCATGCCCAATTTCGAATCTCCTATCGGGCTGTTTTATTAAAGAGCTTAGTGCTTCGGCAATAGAATATGGCCTAGTATCTTTAAGAAGGAAGCCTGTCTTACCACTCTCAATGACTTCAGGAATCCCACCTATCGGAGTTGCAATAACTGGCAACTCCATTGCCATTGCTTCTAAAATTACTCTTGGGGTGCCTTCATGCTTGCTTGGTAAAATAAAAATGTCAGTGGCTGCCAGATAATGAGGTATTTGGTTGAACGGTATTATTCCTATAATATGGACGACCGACGTCAATTTACGTTCCTTAATGATTTTTTTTAATTCCACTTGCTCAATAGGGTTCCCGATTAAAAGCAAATGCGGCTGTATTCCGTCAAGCAATGGGATACTTTCAAGCAACTCATAAATCCCTTTATGCGATTCCAGCCGTCCTATGAATGATATGACAATGCTTTGATTTGAAATTTTCAGATCATCTCGTATTTGTCGCCCATAAACTTTGTTAGATTTTGGATCAAACAAATCTGTATCGCATCTGTTGTAGACTAGGAAAATCTTACTTTCTTCTATTCCTAAATTGATTGCTTGTGTTCTTATTTCTTGAGAGACAACACGAACTTTGTCTGCTCGTTTTGCGACCCATATTGCCAATTTTCTGGTTACATATCTTCTTAGCCATCCATAACTTCCTGCAGGGAGCTTCAAAGTTTGACCTTGAATTTGCACAACAAGCTTTGGTTTTGATTTGAGTATTTTTTTTGCAAAAACTCCCACCAAGCCGGCACCAAGTGCGTCACTAGTACTAACCACATCTATCGGTTGCTGGGAATCTATTTTCTTGATTTTGCCTAGAGCATTACTGACAAACGTAGGGATTCCCAACCCATTCCCGTTAACAAGATGTAAATTAATATTGCCACTTTGTGTGATGGATGAAGTATCACCAGTGGCTTTATAGATTAGTGATACATGTTCAAATTTTTTTGCGAATGCTTTAAAAATAGGTGCATCTAAAGAATTATCTTCAAGCTTTGGTGCCATTGAATGTCGGCCTATAAAGCAGATATGCATTTTAGTGTTTTAGGGCTGATTCTATAATCATCCTTGCCCGTTCTTCCCATGTATTATTTGTCGCAATTTTATATGCACAATCTATTTTCGTTTTAATTTCCTTGGATTCGATTGCATGCATAATACCTGCGGCTAAATCTTGCGGATTACCTGGTTCTACAAAAGTTGCTGAAGAATCATCTAGTATTTCTCGGATGGAAGGTAAATTAGAAGCAACAATAGGCCTTTTTGAAGCCATGTACTCAAATAATTTCAATGGAGAAGTGTGCATTACAGACAATTGATGTTCAGCATTGTTGGGGATGACTAGGACATCAGCTGCCTTTAAATATTGAGGGATTAGGGAATGTGGTTGGAATTCGATAACAGAAACTTTTTCAGAAACGCCAGCGTGTGAAATAATTTTCTTCATTTTTTCTGGTTCACCTTCAAACCCACCAACAAGCAAAATTTTGACACCCTTGGGTAGATAGAGAGCAGATTGAATTAAAGTGTCCGTTCCTTTCCAACTAGAGAACCGCCCTGAGTAAATTACTAACTTAGTATTTTTATCCAATCCCAAAAATGATCGAGCCTCTTGCTTTGTTGTATTTATGCCAAAAGCATCCAAATCAACAGCATCAGGTCTAATTTCAATTTTACTACTATCCAATCCGGCATTTACGGCTGTATGTTTTAGCCCTTCCGAGATAGTTATGGTTCGTTTACTTTTTCTTACTAAACGAGGGTAATAACGCTGGTACCTAGGGATTAAGTCCAACATTTCATATATATAGTCTCGCTTAAACCAGCTAATCATCCATCCGATTAATTCTTCTCTAAAATAGAGTATGTCAGGCTTTAATCGCAGGATTTCAATGAGTGATGGAATTAAAGAATATGCGCTTTGCGGGCCGATAAAAGGTTCACCGATCACTTTGATTTTAAATGGAGTTTTTACGTCATAATATTCCCATAATTCTTCAATGGAAGTATGTAATTTTGAAACCATTAAAGTGACTTCAGCGTGCTTAGCGAATGCTTCCGCCATCTTGATGGTTTGTACTCTATTGGCTACACGGCGAGGAAAGTCTCGAGGGGCTATATATAATAGTTTTGTCATTACTCACCTAGCTCTATTTGGCTAGCCCATGAGCGTTGCGCCTTATACCATTCCGCAACTTTTTCGATCCCGATTTCGATACTTGTGGAAGGTTCCCAACCGAGAAGTGCTTTTGCTTTAGTAATGTCAGCCCAAGTGGCAAAAATATCTGCAGGATGAGTAGGTTCAAATATAATGCTAGCCTTTGCACCAATGAAGTCTTCAAGCTTTGCTATTGCTTGATTAATAGAAATTGGATGATCTGATCCTAAATTAATGATTTCATAGCCCAAAGACTTGGTAGCTAATATTGTTCCTTTTGCGATGTCATCAACGTAGGTGAAATCCCTTTCCTGACTCCCATCCCCAGTTACATGCAAATATTCGCCTTCAGTGATCCAACGAGCAAATCTAAATATACTCATATCCGGTCTTCCTGCAGGGCCATAGACGGTGAAGTAACGTAAGACTGTTACATCAATTCCATATAAATGATGATAGGAAAAGCAAAGTGATTCGGCGGCTTTTTTCGAGGCAGCATAAGGGGACAAAGGATTATCAGTAGATAGGCTTTCCGAAAATGGACTAGTTTTGTGAGCACCATAAAGACTAGATGTGGAGGATAGTACGAATTTGGGGATACTCAGCTTTTTGCATAGTTCAAGCATGTTTAGGGTTCCAATGCAATTGGTCTGGTAATAAACCCAAGGATCTGTCACGCTTTGTCTTACCCCCGCTCGAGCAGCTAGGTTCAGCAATGCAGTGGGGGCGGATGAAAGCTTAAGATCGATTATTTCAGGGTTACTTATATCTGCTTCGAGGAATTTAAATTGTGGCCGATCAATTAATTGTTCGAGCCTCCATTTTTTTAGCAAAGGATCATATGCATCGTTCATATTATCGATACCTAGAACCTCTTCACCTGCATCTAAAAGCATAGTGCAGACGCGTGAGGCTATGAACCCTGCGCAGCCAGTAATAATAATCATGAGATTTCCTAATTTAATTTATTGCTTACGGACTGTAATAACGATGCGGTTACGTAGCAATATTTTCAAAAAAACTTTGTGTAGTTAGTTTCCCATAAGCTTAGAAAGTAATACTTCTGCAGGTTCGGTTCTACGCATTTCCAACGACCTATTGACTGCGTCGATGGCTTCTGTGGTACGCCCTAAGCCTTCTAGAGAAAAAGCTTCTACAAACGGAATAAAAGGGGCTTGCGATGAAGCGGACGCATTCGCATCTAAACTAAGCTTGGCTGCAATTTCCACTTCATTTAATGCCTTTTGGTATTCCCCTAGTTCAGCATAGGTCCATGCTAGTGCTGCATGCGGTTGCCAAAATCCAGGCAGCAATTCTGTCAATAGCGAACTTGAATGAAAGGCATTATCCCTTTTGGCAGGATCGATTTTTGCTAAAGCCTTTTCCATATCGGCGATTCGTGACCAAGTTCTGTTGTCCATGGGTTGCCGGTCAATAATTTTGGATACGTCAAGGAGGGCACGTTCAATAAGTCGAGTCTTTTCATCTACTGTTGGGGCAACTTTAGATAATTCAAGCAGAATCTCTGCATAACGTAGGTAGTTTATTGCTGAACGGGGGGATAATTCTTGAGCTTCTTGATACATATCGAGAGCATTTTGTATCTGGCCAGATTCTGCTGCACGTTGAGCTTCTCGCGCTTTCATTGCACTGAGAGGCTCGGCTAGCACAAAGTTATACCAAATAAATATTAAAAAAATTGAGAATAGAATAGGAAGGAACAAGCGATATTTCTTAAATGGATTTTGAGTTGGGCGCCTTCTGTGCTTTCTTTGTTTACTTGAGCTATCTATTGGAGATAGTTGATCTTCAGGTTGCGCTAAATTAATCATAGGTAATGCGGCAATCATTCCCAAAAAAACCCACATAAGCAATAAATCAGATACTTGAGCTTTGCCGGGGATTTGCTCAACAGTTCTACCAATTAAAATCGCCAAAAGTCCAATGCTTGTGAGAGTAACTAGATTTAATTCATCATGTTGTCGAGCATGTTTTATTAGCCTAAAAAGAATTAACCCTGCAACGAGGAATAATCCAATGTATGCAAGTAAACCAAATAGACCTGTTTCTAGAAGAGTATGAATTAGGAATGAGTGCCCATGACTTGCAAGCTCGAATGTATACGTAGACTCTCCTACCAAAGGATAAGCATGTTGGAACATATCGGGGCCGTAGCCAAAAATCGTTTTCGTAAATTTGGGACCAATTTCAGGGAGCTCTGGGTATTTTTCAGTATCTACCCAAGGTACATTAGCCCATGCATCTATTGAGGTTCTCCAAATTGTATAACGGTTGCTAAGGCTTCCACCTACTCCAGGTCCGATTGAAGCAATTCGATCTGTTAGATCGTTGCTTCCGAAGTTTTGCCTATCTGGAGTGGGAAGCGTTGTCATTATAAGAGCAAATGTAAGCGCAACTGCAAACATTGCGATAATTCTAATTCCGAGATTGGCTTTTTTTATTACTACAAGTAGGACAACCATAGTCCCAATCATAATGATCATTCCTATCAAAGGACCCCGGCTTAAAGCAAAAAGGAGCCCCGTAACTTGGAGTGCAATTAATCCTCCACCCATGAAAGTATGAGCTAGGTTTCCCATTTTGGTTTGGTATTCTAGGAATAGGAGTAAAGTCAAAGGGATAACCATTATGAGAAAAGAGCCTGCGAAAATGGAATTACCTAATGTCGAATGAGCTCTTGTCAGCACAAATGAATTTGTACGAAACGGATCTATCCCAAAGTGTTGGCCTATAGCAACTAGTCCTACAATGGCACCCGCAAAAGTTAAACACCAGATAATACGTCTGATCTGCGCGTAAGTTTTTAAATGAGTGGCAATTGTGTAGAAAAAAATAACATAGCAAGCGGTATTTGCTAACGCGTAAGTATCCCATCCAACATCAATCCCTAAGATTCCGATTGAAGGTATGGGGGAATTTGCAACAGAAAAAATATTAGCCAACAAAACAACTCCAGCAAAGAGTATCAACAGCCTTGCTGGATGCACCTTTATCCAGTCTTTTGCTCGCTTGAGTACAGTTTCATCGAAATTAGAGTTAGGCAGGCTTGCAGTTATTGACTCAAAAGTAATCAGTGCAAGGAAATACAACGCAAGGGTGCGCATGATAAAAATTTTGGGTATTTGGATAAACCCTAGCATTTGGGATTCTGGCCAACTAGCTAAAGGGATAAGAATGATCCCAATGAGCCATCCAATCTCAAAGGCACGGTGCGTATTAGCGGGGGACGATGATCTATCCCTAGAATTTGACACTTGCATTTAAGACACAACTACCTTCTTGATTAGCAGTTTAATACAATTGTTAGACTAGCAGTCATCTGAGATGTCTAAAAGTCCTTCTTGCTCTAAATATTTCATAACATTTTCAATTGCTTCATTGGCACTCGCTTCACTAGTGTCAATTTGTAACTCACTTATTTCAGGGATCTCGTACGGATCATCGATACCGGTAAAATCAGAAAGCTGCCCAGCCCGTGCTTTTGCATATAGGCCCTTTAAATCTCGTGATTCACAGATTTCAAGGGGAGTAGAAACATAGACGAGAATAAATTTCCCATATTGCTCAATTATTGAACGTATCTCATTTCGGGTCGCTTCATACGGTGCAATTGGTGCGCATATCGCAATTCCACGGTGTTTGGTGATTTCACTGGCGACATACCCGATTCGTTTAATATTGATGTCTCGGTGCTCTTTTGAAAAGCCAAGCTCACTTGATAGATTTTTCCGAACTAGATCGCCATCGAGAATAGTGACAGGTCTAGATGTGACTTCCATCAATCGAGACATTAATATGTTTGCCAGAGTAGATTTTCCTGAGCTAGGTAAGCCAGTAAAAAACACAGTAAAGCCCTGCTTATTCTTTGATGGATATGCTTCTCGCAATATCTTGACCACTTCAGGGTAGGAGAACCATTCGGGAATTTCAGTGCCATCTATTAATTTTTCCCTTAATTCTGTGCCAGACAGATTTAGAGTAGTTTTCTTTGAAGTTACCTCTGATACAGGTTGGTAGTTGTTATCTTCTGCGACATATACCATTTCTTTAAACTCAGCGACTTCAATACCAAGTTCGTTAGCATGTTCTCTGAGTAGGTCTTGTGCCTCGTAGGCCCCATAAAAAGGATTTCCATTGGAATCATTTCCTGGGCCAGCGTGATCTCGACCTACTATGAAGTGGGTACAACCGTAATTTTTTCTAATTATTGCGTGCCAGACTGCTTCTCGAGGACCCCCCATGCGCATTGCCAAGGGCAAGAGACTTAACTCCGCAGAATCAGCATTATAGTGAGCTAGCATGGAGCGGTATGCCCGTACCCTTACGAAATAATCGACATCCCCTGGTTTTGTTAAGCCTACTACTGGGTGAATCAGTAATTTTGCTCCAGTTTCTTCACTAGCCCGCTTAGTTAGTTCTACATGAGCTCGATGCATCGGGTTTCTAGTTTGGAAGGCTACAATTTTTGACCAACCTTTGGATAAAAACCGATCGCGTAATTCCCGTGGGCTATGTCGTATTGAAGTAAAATCATGGTGCGGAGGTAACTGTATACCTTCAAGTTCACCACCAAGATAAATGGGGTTAGTGTTTTCGAGGAGAGTTCTTACTCCTGGGTGAGCAGTATCTGTTGTGCGAAAAACTTCGAACGCCTCTACGGCACGATCTGGCTCCCATTTGTCAGAGATTTGCATTATTGCCAGTGGAATGCCTTCCGGGTGGCGGAGAACAATTTTTTCGCCAATGGAAAGATTGTCGGAAAAAGCGACAGATACATCTAGATTAATTGGCATAGGCCATAAAGTCCCATTTGTTAGTCTCATGGTTTTGCATACACTGAGGTAGTCGGATTTATTCAGAAAGCCGGTTAAAGGGGAAAACCCGCCATTTAAGAGTAATTCAAGATCACAAAGCTGTTTTGGAGAAAGATCCCAAGATTTCATTTTTTGCGTATCAGCTTTTAAATTATTGGCTTTGTCGGGTTTTGCTATAAGGTTTACCAAAGCCCCTCCATGGGGCGTAGCGAGAAGGGTCATAACCACTCCATAATAGGGAAATATTACTAAGATAATACATTACATAGAAAGGCGTTGTTATGGATTGAGAGGTTTAATTATCTTGGATAATTTCTAGTAGGACTTTTGCTAATTTCTCGGGGTCATGCCTACTTACCCTTGATTCGTCTACGAGATCTTTACTAACTAGTTTAATTTTGGAATCGGGAATGTCATCGACAGGCGCGATAGGCTCTTGATTATATTGGGGCTCGATTTTGATTAATTTAGAATTCATCAAAAAATGTGATGGCACTAGGTTGCCATGTTTGATTACTGCGTTCAGATGATCGATTGCAGTGAAAGAATCTGTTTCTAAATACTGTGTCGCCACGTTACAAACTAAAATTTTAGGGCAACTAATTTCATCAAGAGTTTCCATAATGCCTGAAATCAGAATATTGGGCAAAATGCTGGTGTATAAGCTTCCGGGACCAATAACTATAGCATCAGCTTTTTGAAGAGCTTCTATTGCTTGTTCATTTGGAAGTACTTTTTCGGGAGTCAACCAAATTGAAACTAATGTTTCCCCAGAACTACCGATGGTAGATTCTCCAATTAAATGCTTACCGGAGGCAGTTAACGCTTCAAGTGTTACATGACTTTGAGCAGATGAAGGCAAGACTTGACCACGAACGGCGAGGAGGTTGTGCGCGGCACTTAATCCTTTAGCAAAACCTCCCTCAGATTGAATCATGCCTGATAGAAGTAAATTCCCTAAGCTATGACCTTCTAAACCTTTCCCCTCACCAAAACGGAAGGAGAAGACCCTTTCCATCAGTGGTTCTGCGTCTGAAAGCGCAATCAGGCACTGTCTTGCATCTCCCAATGAATGAACACCAAACAATTCTCGTAACCGTCCTGTACTTCCTCCATCGTCTGCAGGGGTTACCAGGGCTGTTAGATTATCGGTATAACTTTTAAGTCCTCGCAGCAGAGAAGAAAGACCTGTTCCTCCTCCGATGGCTACAATGTGAGGCCCTGTACTTCGGATTCTATGCGAAGCTAAGCTTTCTATAATTCCCTTACTGCCTCTAGAATATCGGGCACCAAATGTGAGCCTTTCGTAGAGCATCCAACCAGCATATACGCTGATACCCAAGCCTATTATTCCGACTACGCTTCCTCGCCATATAGGAGAGAGCACGTTACCAAATGTAATAAACCGTATAAATTGGAGGAAAGGTTGACTAATCCCTATGGATAAGACAAAGGCGATGCCGCAGGCGAAGATAAAGACACCTATGGATCCAACCACAATCCATCGTTTAACTCCGATGCCAGGCGTTATAAAGAGCAATAGCCATGCTAATGAACCTGCTCTGGGGCTGTTATTACTAGGTTTTATTTGCGTTTTTTTCATATACTTTATTCATCGTAACTAGCATATGCCCATGTATCAATGTGTGTTGGTTAACTATTGAAGACTATCACTATAACAATCCTTGCGGTATAAATGTGTTTCGATACTGACTCGAGAGGGTACCGTTCCTTAAGAGTTGAAGGAGTGCTAAGTTGAACATTGCAGTTATTGGTGGGGCGGGGTACGTTGGGTTGATAACGGCTGTTGGCCTAGCCAAGTTGGGCCATAATGTCACTGCAGTTGATATTAATCACGGGCGTATTGATATGCTCCGTAAATCAATTTCACCAATTCATGAACCTGGAATAGAGGAAGCTATTGCGGAGACGCTATCCCTAGGTACACTTACGTTTACTTCAGATACTGAAGAGGCAGTGGGAAACTCAGAAGTAGTATTCCTTGCAGTTGCTACTCCTCCAAGGCATGACGGAAGCACTGATTTAACGCAACTGAGATCGGCAATTTCTGCCATGGCTCGAGCATTACGGCCTGGTACGGTTCTTGTTGTCAAATCAACGTTACCTGCAGGGATATTAAATCTTATTCAAGGATTATTAAATGATGCCGGGGGTACTACGGAAGTAGATATTGTTATTAATCCTGAGTTTCTTAGTGAAGGGAATGGTTTGAATGATTTTTTCTTTCCATCTCGGATAGTAGTTGGAACGGACTCGATAAATGGTGCTAAGGTGCTTCGTGAAATTTTTGAACCTTTTGTAGATGGAGGAGCAATTAGTACTGGTATTTCAATGTCTCGAGATGTTCCATATATCGAAACAAATCCTGTAGATGCGCAGCTTATTAAATATGCATCTAACGCATTTCTTGCGACGCGGGT
>CEUL01136790.1_pt1 | contig 19258 bp, 18 predicted proteins | sample 427021 | NCBI WGS metagenome assembly CEUL01 (sample SAMEA2622800, study PRJEB7988) | marine metagenome | isolation source: saline water (ENVO:00002010), including | reverse complement strand
TCAATATTCCCGGGCTTATGAAAGGGTTCCTAGTGGTAGCGCTGTGAGCAACGAACAGATATAGCGCCATGAAGATAATCACAAACGTGGCGACAATTAGATCCGATCCAAACCAACCCTCCCCCTCGCCACGATCAAGTAGAAATTGGGTCGCGGCTAAAACGATAGCAAGTGCAGTAAACCCGAACCAATCAAACCTGCGCTCCCGATCTCCCGGAGTTTCATGTATAAAAAAAATAGCCCCTATAATGCCCAGCACCGAAAACGGCATAGAAACATAGAAAACCCATCGCCAACTATATTCATCAGTCAGCCAACCGCCGATAACCGGCCCCATAACAGGTGCAAACATGACACCAACCCCCCAAATTGACATTGCTTGGGCGTGACGTTCGCGGGGATAGGAGTCTAACATTAAGGCTTGGCTGATCGGCACCACCGAAGCGGAAAACATACCCTGGAGACCACGGTATATCATGATCTCTTGGATCGAGTTGGCGTTTCCGGATAATACCGAGCAGATGGCAAAACCGATTAGCGAAACGATAAAGAGATGTTTCCGGCCAATCCTACCTGCCAGCCAACCGGTAGCCGACATTGTGATCGCCTGCGCCATAAAATAAGTTGTCATCACCCAAGAGACTTGGTCTTGGCTAGCGCTAAGTCCGCCCTGCATATGTGGCAGTGCAATAGTGGCAATAGTCATATCGATAATTACGACAGTTGTCGCCATCATTACCGATGCGGTTATCATGTTTCGCTGAAATACTTCAGACCGTCTGCTAGAGTTGGTTACGGTCGTCATATTCTCGCGACTCCCGTCTTATCTTCCGAGTTAACGGTGATGATATTTTTATGACTAACCGATGTGAAATGGGCGTAGGTGCGATATGAAATTTCGCAATCGGAGGTGACCACGGAGATTAATTTCCGACTATGTCTGCCAAGGCGGAGTTCATCATACGAAATAGAGACCGGTCGCGCTCAGTGTCGATAGAGACTGAGACAGTCATCCCGGCGCGCAACGGCAACTTGTTATACACTTCCTGTAACTCCAAACGTACCGGCACTCGCTGAACGACCTTAACCCAATTACCACTGGCATTCTGGGGCGGGAGCACAGACAACTCAGCGCCTGTCGACGGGCTTATGGACATGATCTTTGCCGCCCATTCACGGTCCGGATAGGCGTCAATGATAATCCGAGCCATCTGGCCCGGTCGGACATGGGTTAATTGCGTTTCCTTCAGATTGGCTTCAATCCATTTCTCGCCGGTTTGGACGATTGGGAGGACGGCCCGCCCTTCTTGGACGTATTCACCCGCTTGCAGTGATACCTTCCCAACGATACCGGCTGCCGGCGATACGATTCGGGTCCGCCGCAGGTTAAGTGCCGCCTGTTTTTTCCGAGCGACAGCCTCCATAAACATGGGATGTTTCTCGGCAGGAATATCCAATCGACCGCCCAATTTCGCGCGGACCTGTTGGAGTTTTTGCTCTATAGTGCGAGCAGCCTGCTTAGCATGGGCTAGCTTGCGCTCAGCCTCATCATATTTAGCGCGAGATGCCACTCCACGTTTAATAAGTTTTTTCTGGCGTTCAAAGACACGACGATAATAGTTGGCTTCCTGCCGGGCATCCCGCAGTTCAGCCTCGGCGGTACGGTACTCCGCTCGGAGGGCATTCAACGTGTTGCGGATACCGCTGAGCTCCGCCTCCCACTTGGAGAGGTTAATACGGTGGTGCTCTGGATCAAGTTCGAAAAGGAGGTCTCCTTTTCTAACACGGTCGTTCTCCTTTACCAGAACTCGGATTGCTCGGCCGTCGATGTCAGCACTTATCGCGAGATGATGTGCTTTTACATAAGCATTCTCGGTTGACACAAAGCGGCTGCTCTTGACCCAAAAGTGCCCTCCCACAACAAGCGCAGCGGCTGGAAGAATGAATAATAAGATGAAACGGGAAAAGCCTCGGCGGGTGATGATACGCATCGTTAGGCCTCCACCTTATGGTGTTCGTCGAGCATAATCGAGAGGTTACTCTTTATATGATCCAAAATGGCGTATAAACGTTTTACCTCCTCGGCGCTGACACCGGCAAAAATACCCGTGACAACTTCTTCTGCTTCGTTATGCATTGCTTGCAGTAAAGGAAGTGCCGCCGAGGTCAAATAAACGATCTTCGATCGTGCGTCGCACGGGTCAGATCGACGCCCGACCCAGCCCTTAGCTTCAAGACGCTCTATCAGTTTGCCGAGGGTAGGTTTCTCGATTTCGAGCTCAGTCGCGAGTTCCGTCTGAGTACAGTTTTCCAGACGGTTTAGGCGGGTGATTACTCGCCACTGCGCTCGCGTCAGTCCCATCGGCTCAACCCGACGATCGTAGACAGTGCGGATCATTCGCGATACATCGCCGATCAAGTAGCCTACAGGGTCGATTTGAGATTGCCTATTTGGCGGCAACGTACTGGTATCGATATTATTGAAGGGGTGCATTCTAACCATAATAAATTTTTGTTAGCTAACTTACTGTAAGCTGGCTTACATTACAAATCCTATACAGAGAAAAACTCTATCGTCTATAGTTAGGTATTAAATCAATAGAGAAATGGGCCGGCTTAAGAATGGAAATTCTGCCTCTATCAGACGCCATCGGCGCAGAAATATCGGGCGTAGACCTGTCGAAGCCGCTGCACGACAAAACGATCAGTGACATTAACAACGCTTGGCACGAGTACATCGTACTTCTTTTTCGAGATCAGGATATTGACGCTGACCAGCAGATTAACTTTGCTAAACAGTTTGGTGATGTCGGCGTACGCTCTCGTCCGGCAGAACGTCGGCCCGAAGGAGCAGATTACAACGCGTCGGTCATGCTGGTATCAAACGTCAAGAAAGACGGCAAATACATCGGATCGTTACCGGATGGTGAAATGTGGTTCCACCATGACATGTGTTACGATAAAGCGCCCCACAAAGGCACTTTTTTATATGCTATGGAATTACCATCCACTGGGGGTAACACATTATTTGCCAACATGTACACGGCGTACGACAATCTATCAGATGAGTTGAAGATTCGCGTCGCAGGGAAACATGCCCTACAGATATACGACTTTGCGACGCGTGAAACCGTCGATATATCTGATGATATTTCCAAGTACAAACACGAAGTACAGCCGGTAACCATTGCCCATCCGGTGACTGGACGTCGCGCACTTTACGTTAATCCACTCATCACCGCGCGGATAGAAGGTATGCCGGAGAGCCTGAGCCGCGCCATGCTAAACGAGTTGTTTGCGTTTGCGGATAACCCGTCGATTGCCTATGAGCATGAATGGCGCAAAGGAGACCTTATGATGTGGGATAATTGGTGTTCATGCCATGCACGTACTGATTTTCCAGCCAACGAACGCAGGATGTTGCGCCGCTGTACAATCAAGGGACAGCCGTTACACGAATAGGGAGAGACGAATTGGCTCTGAAGATACGGAAACTATCCGAGCATATCGGCGCTGAAATCCAGAACATCGATCTGAAAAAGGACCAAGGTGCCGATACGATCGCGGAGATCAATCAGGCGTGGTTTGACAACACCATCCTATTGTTTAGAGGACAAATGTTAGATGCGGAACGCCAGTTGACAGTCACCAGTTGGTTCGGAGAAATAGGAAAGGTGGCACGCCCCAAGGAGTTTCATCCCAAAGGATACGACCAGCTCCCGGAGGGAATCATGCTGATTTCTAATATCCGAGAGAATGGTGAGCCTATAGGGGCATTGCCGGATGGCGAGATGATGTTCCACCACGATATGATGCATGCGGAACTACCACATAAGGCCACTATGCTGAATGCCATCGAAATACCGACGCGAGGAGGAAACACTCTGTTCGCGAGTGGATATGCCGCATACGACACCCTGCCCAACGAGTTGCGCATGCCGTTAGAAGGTAAAAAGGCCTTCCACCACTATAATTACGGGTCCGTTAAGAAAGGTGACAATAAAGGAACGCCGGCATTTTCGGAGTCGGTTCACCCTGTATTCCGTACCCACGATAATACAAAAAAGAAGGCGATCTACGTTAATCGGCTCATGACCGAAGGCGTCGTAGATATGGAGCAAGACCAGGCAGACGATTTACTCAATGCAATTTTCGATCATGCTGAGAAATCGGAATTCGTATATGAGCACGAATGGCAGGTCGGTGATCTATTGCTATGGGACAATCGCTGCTCGATGCATGCGCGTACAGACTTTCCCGAAACTGAACGCCGGCTTTTACTACGCACGACAGTGTTGGGCGATGCTAAACCATTTTAGGAAATTGGTAATCCGATGCCGAAATTGCTGAGTAAAAAACAGGTAGAAGACTGGCATTCAGACGGATGTATCTTCCCGATCCGTGCAGTTGATGCCGACAAGGCAAGGAGAAATTTGACAAAATATCTCGCTCTCCAAGAAAAGATCGGCGAAGAGCCTCAGAACAGATTTAAGATCAAGGCCCACTTACCCTTTCCATGGATGTGGGACATCATCCGGAATGACAATATCTTAGATGCCGTTGAGGATATCATCGGTCCGAATATTCTATGCTGGGGATCATCATTTTTTACCAAGAATGCCCACGACAATCGCTTCGTATCTTGGCATCAGGATTCGACCTATTACGGTTTATCCGAACGTGCCACACTGAGTGTTTGGTATGCGTTCAGTCCGTCAAATGTGCTGTCCGGCTGCATGCGGTTTATCCCCGGAACCCATAATAAGGGTTTGTATGAACATGATGAAACAGGTGATGCCGATAACCTCCTAATGAAAGGCCAGACGATCCTTGGTGTTGAAGAAGATCGTGCGGTTGACGTTATCCTAAAACCAGGCGAGTTTTCTATCCATCACGAAGCTGTCGTCCACGGATCGAACCCCAATAAGGCAGATCACCCACGTATCGGAATCTCAATTCACTATATCGCTCCGCACGTTCATCAGGTTCTACTTAACAATGCCACCGCGACGCTGGTACGCGGCACAGACCCTCATGGTCACTGGTCGGAAGACCCAGAGCCAAAGGAAGATTTTGACCGGGTCTGTCTAGAAGCACTAGATGCCACTTACAGTGAGTACTTAACCGGAGCTGGGAAGTACTAAAAAAATAGAGACAGGAGCTAGATATGCCCAGAGTCTTAAGCGAAGAACAACTGGTCCAATGGGAACGCGATGGAGCCGTATGGCCGATTGACCTGCTTACGACCGATGAGGCGGCGGATTATAATCACCGCTTCCAAACCCTCGAAAAATCCATGGGCACTGAGGCGCAGACCCGTTTCCGAATGAAGGCACATCTCCCATTTCCATGGCTTTGGGATCTCGTAACCCATCCTCACCTTGCTGACACTATCGAGGATCTGATTGGTCCCAATATTGTTTGCTGGGGATCATCTTTCTTTACAAAGAAAGCGAATGACCCCCGGTTCATATCTTGGCATCAGGACTCAACGTACTACGGCCTCGAGCCACCAGAGTCTATCACTGCATGGGTAGCATTCACTCGTGCAAATTCCAAGGCCGGCTGCATGAAGATTCTTCCGGGATCGCACAAAGGCAATGCAATTCTCCCGCACGAGGAAACCTATGATAAGAACAACCTACTTTCCCGCGGGCAGACAATTCGTGATCTAGATACCTCTGGCGCCATGGAAATGGCGCTCGAACCAGGTCAGATCTCGATCCATCACAACAAAACAATCCACTCCTCTGAACCAAACAATGCCGACTGGCCTCGCGTCGGATTCGCAATTCACTTCGCAGACTCTAACGTTCGACAAGCTCAGTTTGACAATCCGCTGGCGATCCATATCCGCGGCGAAGACCCGCTTGGTAATTGGGTAGAGGACCCACGGCCCGAATACGAACTCTCACCAGAAAGTGTCTCCGCCTGTGACGAATACTGGGAACGCTACCGTAGTACGATGACAGCTCAGACATAAATATTCATATATAAACATCGAGCATTCTAGTCGCCTTCAGATAACTGAATAAGCATTTTTAAGAAAAAGTGTCTCGTATCTAAATAAGGTTAGGTGCATTACAGAAAGTTGAATACTCCCTCAACACACACCGCTGATTCCGTTAGTGTTGGCCATGGTACTTCCAGAACTTATGACGGTCGATGTCGGAGACACGCCAATTGCAATACGCGACACCGTAACCATCAATAATCGAGATAAGCCGGCGCTTGTACTGCTACATGGTTTAGGCGGGTCCTCTCAGACTTGGGCATTCCAATTTCGGGCATTGTCCGATCATTTCCGTCTGATTGCTTGGGATATGCCGGGTTACGGTACATCTGGGAGTTTTATAAGGAAAAACCCAACCGCTGAACATTATGCTCACACACTATCAGCGGTACTCGATACAATTGGCGTTTTTAAGGTACATATCTTGGGTCAATCAATGGGAGCCCTTATCGGTGCTGCGTATGCGGCTGAATATCCCGATCAAACGTTATCGTACACCTTCTGCCAAGGATTGATTGGACTAGCGGGTTTATCAGATAGCGAGCGCTTGCAGCAGCGTAATAAGCTTTTAAAAGAGCTGCGCAATCTCGGGCCGGAGAAATTTGCCGAAGAGCGCGGCCGAAAACTACTTGGACCGGACACGCTTCCGATGATTACAGAGTTGGCCTTGACGATTATGAAACGCGCGCCACTGGGAGCGATGTGCCAGGCAATCGAGATGACCGCGCAAACCGATTTTTTTAATCTTGCGTCACGAATAGATTGTGCCTCTCTGGTAATAGCCGGATCACAGGATCCAGCGTCGCCATTGGGTGCCGGGACAGCAGCCCGTGAAGCGCTAGGCGAAGGACTGATTGAAATTTTCTATCGGTGTGGTCATTACAGCTGCATGGAACAACCAAATGCTTTCAACTCCACGATCAAAAAGTTCATTGGTTTGAGTGACGATTAACGGGTTTCGGTATTTGTCAAATATCTCCAGATCAACGTCATGCTAACGTCCGAGACTTTAATTTTCCTTGAAGATGAAGCCTCTATATTCATCGACGTGGGCTATTTCAGATAAATTATAATTTGTCCTGTCGAAATCATCAGCGTAGCCACCTTCTTGGTTTTTATACCTATACATTCGCAAGGCACTTGTAGCTCCACCCATGGAAACGACAGGTCAGCGTCTTAGACTTACCCTTTTTAAACGGCGTACCAATCGCGCCGCGGTGAGAACACGCGTTCACAAACGCCTTGAACGATCCGTCGTCTTGCCTGTGAACGAAGACTGGCTGGCTACCAACATACGGAGCGTAAAAGTCACCCGCGTTTTGAATCTGGCTCTCATGGCATAGAAATTTCCAAAGGCGCTCGAAGCAGAATTCCATTTCGGCGGCATTAATATACTGATATTTAAAGATCGATCGGTGAAGGTGGAATTCGTGATCAGTTTCCGCTCGGTCGTCAATGCGGACGGATAATTGAATTGCTGGCCCTTTGTCGGACATTGTTTGTGTTCCACAAGGGTTCTAATGCTTGATCATAGCATATCTTTTCATACCGCCACCCTAACGGGTCCGGCTCACTATGATTACAGAAACTCTTTCACGGTTCTCTCGGCACAATTAATATCCCGATATGTCAAATCCTACTGTCCCTTCCGCCCCAAACGAAAGTCGCTACGAATCCATTTCTGCATTACTCCACCGTCAAGCTGAGGTGCGCGGGGAAAAAATTTTCCTCGTGGCGCTCGATCAGGATGGCCGCACTATTTCGTTTGACCAAATGTGGAAGATGTCAAACCGACTTTCAAGATTCCTTACGGCACGTGCTGTCGGCGCGGGGGGGCGGATCGCAGTTTTAACCGATAACCGTTTGGAAATGCCCGTCTTATATTTCGCAATCCTGCGTTACGGGGCAGCATTCTGTACCATCAATATCGAGGTCAACGCGGCCAATATGAGAGAGATGCTTCGCCGTATAAATCCTGTGCTCGTCCTATATCATGAACACGTCAATATCGAGGGTTTGAATGGCATCTGTGACTGCGATTGGATACCTTTTGGCGATTGCTCTCCCGACGGTAGGAACGCCACCGATCGTGGCCTTTTCGAAATGCTGAACGCCTATGATGATGGCAGTAATGCCCCTGACGCCGGGGCTGGGCCAGAGGATCTTTGCGTTTTAAGTTTCACGTCAGGTACTTCAGCCTCCCCGAAAGGGGTGATGCACCGATTTGGTAATTATTTCTGGATCTCAGATCAGACTCTCGACATGTGGAAACTAACCGAATCTGACCGTATGCTCGAATTTAGGTCTCTCAGCTGGGCGTCCTCCCACATGCTATGTCTCACACCGGCCCTACGTGCAGGTGCGACGATCCTCTTGGCTAACCGGTTTTCGAGGTCCCGGTTCTTCGACTGGTTGCGATCCTACTCACCGACAATGGTGATTGGCGTTCCAACCGTCATCAATATGTTGCTGGAACATAACCCAACACCTCAAGATATCTCAGCAACTCGTCAGCTTCGCTTCATGTCCTCATCCACTGCACCTTTAATGGTGGAGCAGCACAAACGTTTTGAAGAAATGTACGGCATTGAACTCGTACAACTCTATGGGATGAGCGAAGGCGGAATCGTCGCCAGCAATCACGTCGGGGAACGCCGCATCGGTAGCGTTGGCCCATCAGGATTATACCAAAACCTTCGGATTATTGGGCCAAATGGAACCCGGCTTAAAACCGGGGAGATAGGCGAGATAGAAATCGGGGGCGCACAGCCCGCGGGAGGATACCTACTTGCGGACGGTACTATAGAAGAAATTGTCCGCCTCAAAACAGGCGATCTCGGTTACATCGATAAGGACGGCTTTCTTATGATCACAGGCCGCGCCAAGGACGTCATTATCCGGGGGGGCGTAAATATTGCGCCACTCGAAATTGACAATGCGCTCACCGCTCATCCGGATGTCCGAGAAGCTGCTACCATCGGTGTGTATGACGAAGTCTACGGCGAACGCCCAGTTAGCTTCGCGTCACTGCGCCACGATTCAAAAGTAACTGAGGAAGAGGTTCTTGCCCATTGTTCTATAGCACTCGCAGAATTTAAGATGCCATCGCAACTTATTCTGATCTATGACATCCCAAAAAATAACCGGGGAAAGATTGATCGAAATGCTTTATCTGATCTTTGGGAAAAAACCTATTCTCGCTTATAAATTACAGAGAATTAGCGCTCATGTTCTATACTCAATCGCGATAATATTGTCTCTGCTGGCCTTGAGCATTCGCCTCGCACCTCACTAGGCAAACTATGATTATCGTCCGTCTTTGTATGTGGTTGTTTGTGACTGGCCTCGTGGCATCTCCAGTCATAGCCGGATATGGATTAGAAAATGCCCCGCTGGTAACCGAGAATTCTAAGATCGTTCACCGCAACACCCCATCTACTAAAATACTCCCTAGCTACCTTAATTCTCTGAGGGTATCGAATGGCGATATCGCAACGAATATCACCAAAAACAGAAATGTAGAGACCGCACTCTCTGCTGCTCTGGCAGCTATTCCACATCTTAAGTTGCGGGTTACGAAAAAACCGTTAGGCCTTTTAGTCGAAGCTACCAGCCACGCATCTATCCCAACTAATCTATTTGGACAGTACATCAACGTCAGGGTCTTGCTAATACCGACAATGACAGACCTAAAAGTCGTCTGGTTGAGAATTGGTAGAATCGAAATTCCAGGTCCCATTATAGAACCTATTTATACGATCATAATGAAATAGCTATTAGCCAGCGTTTCCTAACCTGGCTCGCTGTATTTGACAAATGTCGAGCATTTCTTTTGGAAGTTTTGTGAATATGTAGAGCTTTCCTGAAGCCGACAACGACGTTTAAAATTATAAATCTACGGCAGGAAGTGCTTCTTTTCCTAATATCATATCAGAAGCTTTCTCTGCCATCATTATCACAGGCGCGTTAGTGGCTCCACCAATCAGATCCGGCATTACGGAGGCATCGACGACGCGCAGCCCCTCAGCGCCACGAACCCGCAGTTCTGTGTCGACCACGGCCATCGGATCCCCCTCGGTACCCATTTTGCAGGTCCCGACCGGATGATGAACTGTTCCCATTGACGCTCGAATATGAGCATCTATTTCAGCATCGGACTTCTTGTCGGCGCCGGGGGTGATTTCTTGGCCTCCGAACGCCTGTATTTGATGTGATGAAACTAGGTCCCGTGCCATCCTGAGACCGCGCCGCATAGTCTCCCACTCACCCTCCGAACCGAAAAAGTTTTGATTTATCCGAACTACATCCTTCGGGTTGGAGGATGCCAGAGAGATATGACCGCGGCTCGTCGGGTGCATAGGCATAATCCGCACGGAAAACGAGTCCTTGAAAGCCTTTTTGAATGGCGGAAACCAGGGCGACGCCGTAGTCGTCGCACCCATCCAGAAGAGCATCTGGATATCCGGAGCCGGGGCATCGGGCGTCGTCTTTAAAAACGCCGTAATTCCGAAGGGTAGGTCTGATGCAAAACCACCCTTCCCAAGATACGCCCGGATCAGCGACGCGACCACTCGGTCCAGACGCATATTTTCCTGAAAAGGGCCGCCGTCGTGGCGGCTGAATATAAAGGCCGATGAGGTATGATCAGCGAGATTCTGCCCGACTCCGTTCAGCGGCAGAACAACATCGATTCCGTGATCGTGCAAATGATCGGGATGACCGATCCCTGATAGGAGCAATAGATGTGGTGAATTTATTGTTCCTCCTGACAGGATTACTTCATTCGTCGCCTGGGCTGACGTAGACCGGCCACGCCGGCTATACCTAATGCCCGTTGCACGAATGCCCTCCATCTCAATCCGTTCTACAAGGGAATTTGTCCTGACGGTCAGGTTCGGGCGCGCTAACGCGGGCCTCAAATAAGCGGCGGCGGCACTCCAACGCCTACCGTGCCGAAGGGTAGCCTGCATACGGGCGAATCCATCAGGGTTTTCTCCATTATAATCGTCTGTGAAGGAGTACTGAGCATCACTAGCCGCCGACAGAAGTGCCTCGCATAAAGGATCTTCAAATGTCGTTTTACTCACCGTTAGGGGGCCACCACTACCGCGCCAATTATCGGGTCCTCCTTCCCAATCTTCAGAACGCCGGAAATACGGTAGTACCTCTGCGTAAGACCATCCGTTCAGACCTGATGCCGCCCATCGGTCATAGTCCGAGGGATGGCCGTGATAATACGCCATCGCGTTGATTGAAGACGAACCGCCAATCACCTTCCCACGTGCGCATTCGATTCTTCGACCATTCATAGTCTCTGAGGGCTCAGCGAAGTACATCCAATCGTGCATACGCCGCTGCAATATGCGTCCCCATCCTAGCGGAATATGTATCCAAGGATCTCGATCCCAACCACCCGCCTCCAACAGTAGAACATGAACATCGGGATCTTCTGTCAATCGCCCGGCCAAGGTGCAGCCCGCCGATCCGGCACCGACAATAATGTAGTCATAGGTATTTTCTGTGATCATCTCTACGGTCAGCAATCCCGGTTCGGAGCATAAACATTTTACGGAGACTACAGGAAAGACCCATAAACCTGAAAGTAAGCTGTAGGTTGGCGTGACCGCGCTATAGGGTTCTTACTGCGGGGCAGCATCATAGATTTATCTCAGAAGCACATGGATTCAGCTATCAGTTTCGTCAGATGTGCACCTAGATATATTACTCAGCTGCTATTTTAGGAGCACTTTCATTGATTGCGTCCGCTAGCTGGTAACTATCGAGGATAGAGTCTACCAGTTCGGCTGATCGATCCCAGTCATAGGTTCGGAGTGCGTGGTTACGTGTGACAAACTGCGCCCCTGCATAGAACATCTCATACTGAGTATGGCGGCTTGCGAATTCGGATCCGATGGAGTCCCACGCGAGCTTCATAAACTTAACCTTTTCCTCTGATGATCCGATTGCTGATTTTTGTGTCGCTCCTATATATTTTGCAAGCTCAGGGTTAGCGAAATCTTCTGCCGACGACGGCAACATAATTAGCCCGCCACCGGCCAGCTCACGCATCGAGGTAACAAATTCCGGATAGAGCTGCTGGGTTAGTACTTGAGCGGTGTACATCAGGTTACGATCTGGAACATAGTAGCCGTTATACATACCGCCGCCAGATTCCATGCCATAGACCAAACCTTCTACCATGGCCGCTTGCGCCGCTAGATGGCCTAGCTTTTCCGCAACAGGAGGCATGCCATTTGTCCCAATAGTCTCGGTGATCCGACGTGCAACACCCACTTGAAACTGCATTTTGACCATCAGCCGGGTCATCGCCTGATAGTTCTGCATATAATGCGCGTAGGTGTCCTGAAATTGAGCTCGAGCGGTATCGGTGTCCTTATAGATAAAGACCCGTTCCCATGGCACCTTCACGTCGTCACAGTAGACGAGCGCATCATTTTCGTCGAAGCGGGAAGAAAGTGGATAGTCGTATAGGCTCGATGCCGACTCCTCGTAGGAGCGGCGTGACATAATTTTCAGGCCTTTTGTATTCATCGGAATGGCAAAGGAAATCGCATACTTTTCCTCTCCGGGTTTCAACGGTTGAATATTCGCAAAGAGAACTTCGTTCGCCATAATTGAACCAGTACCCAACATCTTGGCACCACGAACAGTAATACCTTCTGAATCCTCATCCACAACTCCGGTCGCAAAGTACTCATTCTGCTGCTCGCCAGTACTTTTGTTTCGATCAGCCTGTGGATTTATGATGACGTAAGTCATGTACGCATCTGTATCGCGGGCAAACTGGAAATAATCTTGCAACGCACCGGCGCGTTCTTTCGAATGCTTCTCAAAAACCGGAAGACCCATCACTTGGCCGACCATCGACGACGCAATGTGGTCAGGAGAACGCCCGAGCCAGCCGCCGGACAGACGCGACCAGCCCTCGATCGCTCGACGACGTGCCACAAGCTCCTCGTATGAGGTCGTGAGCTGCCAGCAGCGATTGACTCGTTCTCCGGAAGTGGGACTCTCAAACGTCATCCATTCGATATTTTCAGGGTCTGCTTGGAAATCATACAAGCGCGCCGCAGCTCCAACAGCATTTTTAAAGGCCGGATGGGTTGTAACATCATCCACTTTCTTTCCGTTGAGAAATACCTCTCGACCGTCCTGAAGGGATGTCAAATGCTGCGCGCCTGTTTTGGCCATGACAAATTTCTCCATTTATACGTTTTTAATATACAAAGAATACTATTTTAGAATACAATGTGATGTCAACGGTCCTTGTCCCCAAGAAAATGGTTGCTTAAAAAAAATGTCAGAAGACTCAGGCACCGTCACAACATCAGATCCTGTCCACACTGCGGCAAAAACGGAGCAGCTCGGGTTACTGTCAACCACACCGCTAACTGTGTCGCGAGAAGAATTATTGGCTGACGGTTCCGACCAGATGTTCCGACAATTGGTCCACGACATTTTTGCATTCAACGCTCGCCATGCTGCCATTCGAGATGGTCATGCTCGGCGTATCGGTTTAGCCGGGATTGAATATACAATCCTCATTTCCGTCTCACGGCTAAGTCGGGACGGCGACGTAAATGTTAAAGCCCTTGCCGATCACCTTCATGTCAGTACTGGGTTCGTAACCAACGTAACACGAAAGCTTCAGGGTCTCGGATTGATTGAAAAGACGACTGATCAGAGGGACCGTCGGCGCACAGTTTTAACAATAACAAAAATAGGCCGCAGCAAACTCGCCGAATTAGCCCCATATCAGCGTCAGGTAAATGACATCGAGTTTAGCTCGCTGGATGCCGAAGATTTCCGGCAGCTTTGTCGCATCGTTGCAACGTTGGTAGACAGCAGTGAACAAGCAGTAAATCTCCAGCAATATCTAGAAAATACAGCGGAGGCGAACTCATTAGGATAATTTCACCAAAATCACATACGTTAACAATTAACTTAAGAAAATGGAGAAAATACGCGCCAGAGAGTCGGCTATGTTTTGCTACGGCTCAAGATTTCTCATAAGCTATACAATTCCCCACTCTGACAGTGTACATTATCTTAAACTTATGACTTCCGCGGGCGCCCCTCCTTCTAATACGGTATCTTCCAGCGTCTTGACCGGTGTTGTTATCGCCGTACTTTCAATGTTCCTTTTCTCTTCGACCCATACCTGTGTGCGTTATCTGACTGATACCATGACAGCGCCACAGATCGTGTTTTGGCGCATGCTTATCAGTATGGCGATACTAATGCCCTACTTCGCTTGGAAAGGGCTCCATCTGCTTAAGACGCAGCGACCGAGCATGCATATGATGCGTGCGATAATTAATTTTGCGGGAATGATTATGTGGTTCTACGCCATAGGCGTAGTGCCGTTGGGAAAAGCAGTCGCGATTCATTTTACGTTGCCACTCTTCGTGATTTTACTCGCCATCGTTTTCCTTGGTGAACGGGTAGGTATTCGTAGAACGGTGGCGACAGTAATAGGATTCAGCGGCACACTGGTGGTTCTTCAACCCGGCAATCTAGAAGTTGGGTGGGCAGAACTAATGATATTAGGGTCAGCGGCGCTCTACGCAGGGACCGTTATTTTTTTAAAATTCATGGTTAAAACTGAAACGCCCTTAGCCCTTACCTTTTATACTAATTTCTTCATTCTGTTTCTAAGCCTACCTCTCAGTATATGGCTATGGGTGTCACCGACGATCGATGATATTTTACCTATCCTATTTATCGGAGTGACGGGTACACTGGCGCCCTTCATGTATACCAGCGCCCTCAAAATGGCGGATGCCAGCATTATCGGGCCCACCGACTTTTTGCGTCTTCCGATCACCTCGGGTTTCGCTTTCGCCCTATTCGGCGAAGTACCCACGATTTGGGTATGGATTGGCGGAGGCGTTATTTTCCTTAGCACCTGGTATATTACACTGCGTGAAAGCAGATTAGAAAAACAACGTCGGAAACAGTCGCCAGAGGATAATGCGTGATCGAACATTCCCGGCGCTGGTCGACTAACCTGTCACCTAATCTGCGGGGTTTTATCTGGATCGCACTTTCTACCTTTGCGTTCATGTCTATGGTGATGATCGTGCGACATCTCGCCGAACGATATAATACGGGTGAACTGGCATTTTGGCGTGCCCTGATTGGGTTAGTCCTACTTGCGCCGATCTTCGCGCGAACAAGAAGCAAGCTTTTCCGAACCAATGTTTTTAGGTTGCATTTATTTCGAAATATAATGCATTTCGTAGGCGTTGCCGGCTGGTTCTACGCGATATCGCAGATAAATCTATCCGTCGGTATGTCACTACAGTTTACCGTACCTCTATTTACGATCGTACTCGCCATTATGTTTCTGGGTGAACGAGTCGATTCGGCAAGATGGATAGCAACTGTCCTTGGGTTTGTCGGTGTCCTGATTATCCTTCAGCCTGGTATTGAACCAGTCACTATCGCCGCAATCGCTGCAATTGTCTCCGCAATCGGATATGCGGGTGCGAATATTATAACAAAGATATTGATGCGCGATGGAACCAGCGACACGATCGTTTTCTATATGAATATTATCCATTTGCCTCTCGCGCTGGCGGCGGCTCTCGCAATGGGAGGGCTTTCTATGCCGCCGATCACCGACGTGCCATGGTTAATCGGGCTTGCAGCAACCGCAACACTAGCCCATTGGCTGCTTGCACGAGCACTAGCATTAGCGGATGCTAGCCTGATAATCATAGTAGATTTTACAAAATTACCGTGGGTCACGCTCGGTGCCTTCTTATTCTTTGGAGAGATGCCGGTAATATGGGCATGGATTGGCGGGGCAGTTATTTTTGTATCTACGGTCTATATTGTTCGCCGTGAAACGCGCTCTGCGATAGCAGCAGCGCCGACGCTGGATTGACTCTCGCAACGGACATCGAACCAAATGGCAGACCCCGCCGCGCAAACATCTCAACCGCCCCAGAATGCCATTCTTGCCGCATTCTGGATCTTGGGCACGGCGGCCTCTTTCATTTTGATGATGATTGCGGTGCGAGAATTATCAACCAACATGTCAAGTTTTGAGTTACTGTCATTTCGCTCGATTATCGGAATTCCGGTCATGTGTCTCGTCGCATGGCATTTCGGCTTTTCCAAGGTTAAAACCCGGCGGGTGGCAATGCAGGTTGGCCGAAATTTGGTTCATTTTGGCGGTCAATGGTGCTGGGTTATCGGAATCACGTTGCTACCAATGGCGCATGTCACGGCGTTGGAATTTACGATGCCGATGTGGACTGCCATCATTGCCATTCTGTTTTTAGGTGAACCAGCAAAATCGCATAGACTAATTGCGATTATTATGGGGCTTGCAGGTGTTTTGGTCATCCTGCGTCCCGGATTCGAAATCGTAACTCAAGGTGCTTTGATCGTTCTACTGGGTGCACTTTGCTACGGCACATCGAATGTCATGGTGAAATCACTGACGAGGGACGATGCGCCCTGGGTCATTGTTTTCTGGATGCAAGTTATTCAACTTCCATTCTCTTTTCTCCCGGCTGTTTTATGGTTCGACTGGGTTTGGCCCACATTGGCCGATACCCCATGGCTGCTCGCAATGGGATTGACCGGAATATCGGCTCATTTCTGTCTCGCTCGCGCTCTTCAACTCGCGGATGCCACTGTTTGCATACCCGTTGATTTCGTAAGACTACCGCTAGCAGCTCTCATTGGCTGGCTGATCTATTCGGAGGGTGTAAGTATTTGGGTTTTGGCGGGCGCTATCCTTATCTTCGGTGGCAACTACTACTCCGTTTGGCAAGAAACCCGCGAGGCTAAGAGATAGTGCCACCACTTTTTCAAGCGGTTCTCTGGTTTTGTGGCACCATGGCAGGTTTTGCCGGAATGGCAATTTCGGCACGCGAATTGCATACTACTATGTCGACTTTCGAGATCCTGTTTTTCAGATCCTTGATTGGCGTCATCGCTGTTTTACCCTTTGTGATGCGGAACCAGTTTCACGATCTACGCACCATTAAATTCCGGTTCCATGGTTTTCGGGCATTGGTGCAGTTTTCGGCGCAGCTGTGCTGGATGTACGGGATCCTCCATCTGACTTTGTCAGATCTTACAGCCATCGAATTCTCCGTCCCGGTTTTTACCGCGATACTCGCAGTAATGTTTCTCGGGGAGACCATGTGGAAACACAAGTGGATTTCTACGATCTTAGGATTCTTCGGAGTACTGATCATTCTGCAACCGGAGGGCTCTGCCTTCAGCACGGCGGGCTTCGTAATGCTTCTGGGGTCTTTCCTCTATGCCGGATCCGGGGTCTTGGTTAAGTACCTTACACGCACCGAATCTCCACAAAGCATCATATTTTATATGAACACCCTGCAATTGCCGCTCGGCCTAATTCCAGCAATCTTTATCTTTGATTGGGTGACGCCCGAATTAATAGATATTCCATGGATTCTTGCATGGGGGCTCGCAGGACTAGCAGCTCATTACACCATGGCGAGGGCTTTGAAACTTGCCGACATTACAATTATTTTCCCATTAGATTTTTTACGCCTGCCATTGATGGCAATTCTCGGATACCTGATATACACCGAGGCCATCAATCCTTGGACCGCAGTCGGCGGCATAGTAATATTCGGGGCAAATTACTACAGTGTTCGCGAAGAATCCCGCCGAGGTGGGTCGCCCGGAGGACACTAAGAGGCACAGGTAAACCATCAGAATTATGTTACCTGCTGGCCCTTGCCAAACAGAATGTCACGCGATTTGTGGGTCAGCTCTTTAGATCCACGTTTATCCTTTAAAAGTTCCATGCCCTCCCGTACTGCAGGACGAGCGGCGATCGCATCATACCACCGCTTTACGTGGGGAAATTCGGACTTATCGATCCCTTGCCGCCTCGACGGGCGTGCCCAAGGCCAACAGGCAATATCGGCCACAGAATATTCATCGCCTCCTAGCCACTCCATTTCCGCGAGGCGTTTGTTCATCACATTATAAAGACGACGAACTTCCGCCGTATATCTCTCAACGCCATAGGGCACCTCAACCCCGCCCATCGCTTGGCGGAAATGGTGCGCTTGGCCCGCCATCGGCCCAAGTCCGCCTATTTGCCACATTAACCACTCCAAGACTGATTTAAATTGCCGAATATCACTCTGTTGGGGGAGAAATCGCCCCTCTCTTTGAGCCAGATATAAAAGGATCGCACCAGTCTCGAATACCGACAATGGGCCTATTTGATCGACTGGATCATGATCCACCACCGCCGGAATACGGTTGTTGGGGCTGATTCTAAGAAACGCAGGATTAAACTGCTCACCCTGATTAATGTCGACAGCAATAACTTCAGTCTCAAGTCCCAGCTCGGCAATTAGGATCGCCACCTTATGCCCGTTCGGCGTCGGCCAAGTGTACTGGGTAATCATGTCTTAGCTGCGTTTTCCACGCCTACCTTTTCGTCTGAGAAACGACCTTTTCGCCCGCCAGACCCAATCCCGAAGTCACCGGCCCACGAAAATCTCTCACAGGCACTGTCGCTGGGAATAGGTTGACTGCGAGAGGACAAAATCAGTGCACGCCCTTTCGCTCAAAGACGATTACATAGTAACTCGCACAGAAGATAACCAGTGCCCCTAGCCAAGTATATAGATCAGAAATCTCATCGAATACGATCCAACCTATGATTGCCGCTGTTATCAGGCGAGAAAAGTCGAAAGGTTGAACTACGCGCGCATCCGCGACTGCAATTGCCCGGGTAATAGAATACTGACCAAACAGTGCGAACAGACCCACGCCTATGATAGTCGGAACATCGACCGGATCTGGGTCGACCCAATAAAAATAGGCAGGTACAGATGACAAAACTAGCATAAGAACACTCACGTAAGCGACCATTACAGCAGCGGAATCAGTCCTTGAGAGAGTTTTCATACAGGTATTAACACCTGCGAATAAAACGCCGGTTGCTAAGGCCGCGATCATCCCAAGATTTATGTCTTGGAAGCCGGGTCGCAGGATAATAAGCGCCCCTAAAAAGGCTAAGGAAATAGCAACCCAAGTCCTTGGTCCTGCCTTCTCGCCAAGGATAAAAATAGCCAGAAGAATGGTGAAGATAGGCTGAATATAGAGCAACGCGGTATAATCGGAGATTGGAATCACGCTGACTGCGTAAAACCAGCACATCATTCCACCATAAGTGAGGAAGGCCCTCCCGACATGAATTGGGAAAACGTC
>CEUL01061959.1_pt1 | contig 19283 bp, 25 predicted proteins | sample 427021 | NCBI WGS metagenome assembly CEUL01 (sample SAMEA2622800, study PRJEB7988) | marine metagenome | isolation source: saline water (ENVO:00002010), including | reverse complement strand
TGTTTATTTTTTTTAGATTTTGATTTATTCATTTATTTCACCAATAATAACTATATTACCTATACAAGAATAAAGAGAAAAGTATATGATAATTTCTATCAAAAAAATTTTAAAGTCATGTTTTTATTTTACCACAATTTCTATTATGTTCTATAATATTTCATATAGCGCTGATAAAATGCCCTATTCTATAGCAAAAATAAAAAAAGAAACCCAAATCAATAAACTACCAGATGTTGATTTCGTAAACTTAAATAATAAAATACTATATCTGAATAAAGAGCTAAAGAAGAATATACTTATAGTAAATTTTTGGGCTTTATGGTGTGCTCCTTGTATAAAAGAAATGCCTGATTTGAATGAGCTTTCAAATAAATTTGGTAATAATGATTCTAAAATATTATTTATAAATCAAGATAACTCTAAGGAATTAAAAAAAGTAGAGGAATTTGTAGATAGATTAAATATAGATAGAAGCAACGTATTAATGGACTTTGATATGAAATCTAATAAGAATTTTTTATTAAGAGGAATCCCTACGACGTTAATTATTGACCGCCGAGGAATAGTCAAATGGAGAATAGAAGGAGTAATTGATTGGACTGATAAAAACTTAATAAATTGGCTAATAGAAGGTGCTAACTAAACCTACTTTGTTAATAATTCTTTTAAATCTTCATAATTATCGGCAGTTTTAAAATTACTATATTGTTTCATTAATGCTTGCGGAGCACTGTATAAAATTCCTCTATCCGCCGCTCTTAACATACCAATATCGTTATATGAATCTCCTGCTGCAAAAACAGTAAAGCCTAAATTATGAAAAGCTTTTACTGCTTCTGTTTTTTGATCTTTTATTCTAAGATTATATCCAGTGATATTACCTTTATTTGATATATTTAAATGATGACAAAAAACAGTAGGATTTCCTAATTTATTTAATAAAGGTGCGGCTATTTCATAAAATGTATCTGATAAAATAATTACTTGATTATCATCTGATAAGCTATCTATAAAATCTTTAGCTCCATTAAATGGTTCTAAACTTTTAACTGCGTTATGAATATCTGAAATTTTAAGACCTTCTCGATTGAATACTTTTAGTCTATGATCCATAAGTTCAGTATAATCCTCTATATCTCTAGTTGTTAAAAAAAGATCCTTAATATTTGTTTTTTCTGCCAAAGAAATCCATATTTCTGGAACCAAAACACCTTCTAAATCTAAACAAATTATGCGCAAATTTTTATACCAATATCCTATTTAATTTTATCTGAAAGCTCAGGGATGATATCAAACAAATCTCCAACAAGGCCGTAATCAGCTATTTGAAATATGGGAGCGTCTTCATCCTTATTTATTGCTACTATTGTTTTGGAATCTTTCATTCCAGCTAAATGCTGTATTGCTCCAGAAATTCCAATCGCTATATATAATTCTGGTGCCACAACCTTTCCTGTTTGTCCGACCTGATAATCATTAGGAACATATCCCGCGTCAACTGCAGCTCTACTTGCTCCTACAGCTGCTCCTAATTTATCTGCTAAAGGATCTAATATAGAGAAATTTTCAGCACTTCCAATACCTCTACCACCTGATACAACTATCTTTGCTGCTGTTAAATCTGGCCTATCTGATTCTGATAAATCCCTATTTATGAAAGAATTATTTCCGTTGGATTTTGCGGCAGGTCCTGCAACTACTTCTGCATCTCCTCCTTCTTTTTGTGCCGCTTCAAAAGCGGTTGATCTTACAGTTATAAATTTTATATTATCTTTAGATTTTACTGTTGCTAATGCATTACCTGCATATATTGGTCGAACAAATGTCTCTGAATCAATAATTTCACATATATCAGAAATTTGCTGAGAATCATTTAAAGCTGAAACTCTTGGCATAAGATTTTTACCAAAAGTGCCTGCAGAGCTTAATACATGAGAGTAGTTTTTTGAGCACTCAGATATTAAAGGAGCAATATTTTCAGCCAAACCTCCATCTAAATCTCCACTCGTTGATATTACTTTTGAAACACCTTTTATTTTTTGAGCATTTTTTATAACTTCTTCTGTATCCTCAAGTATTAGTATATCAACTTCATTACTAATTTTATGTGCAGCTGTAATAGCAGATAATGTTCCTCTATCAACTTCTATTCCATTCGATTCAGCTATAACTAAAATTGACATTATATTATCCCCACTTCTTCTTTTAAAACATTAATTAATTCATCCACGTCTGCTACTTTACGGCCTCCTGACCTTACTGCGGGTTCTTCTACCTTTAACGTTTCCAAACGAGGAGAAGAATCAACACCTGTATCAGAAATAGGCATTTCAATTATTTGCTTCTTTTTTGCTTTCATTATATTTGGTAAAGATGCATATCTTGGTTCATTTAGCCTCAAATCCGTTGTAATAACACAAGGTAAATTTAATTTTAAAGTTTCTAGTCCTCCATCAATTTCTCTAGTAACTTTTAATTCACTGCTATTTACTTCTACTTTTGAAGCAAAAGTTGCTTGTGGCCAGTTTAAAAGTGCAGCTAACATTTGTCCGGTCTGATTAGAATCATCATCTATTGCTTGCTTGCCTAAAATAACTAAATCAATACCTTCTTTATCTACTATGTATTTTAATATTTTTGCTACAGCTAAAGGTTCTGTGTTGGAATCATTTAATATATGAATTCCTCTATCACCACCCATAGCAAATGCCGTTCTTATAGTTTCTTGAGAACCTTTATCTCCTACAGATGTGATTATTATTTCTTCTGCTTTGCCTGCTTCTTTTAACCTAACTGCTTCCTCTACGGCAATTTCATCAAATGGATTCATAGACATTTTTACATTATTTGTTTCTACTGCAGACCCTTCAGAATTAACTCTAATTTTTACGTTATAATCAATCACTCGTTTAACTGGTACTAAAATTTTCATTATTTTTCCTTTAAATGTAATTTCTTACTAATATAAATACTAATTTATATATAATATAAAGCTTAATTTAAACTTAAAATTAATTTGTAAACAAATAGGCTGTTAACAAAATAAGAGAAATTGCTAATCCTTGAAGTATTACTCTAGCTCTCATTAATTTGTTACTCCATTTTTTATTAAAATCTCCTCCTTTTAACATAGAAATAATGCCAATAAATAAAACTATTAAAACCGCAAATAATACTATTAAAATTGTATAAGGAAGTATAAAGTTTAGAAAGTCTATCAAAGATTGTATCCTAAAAAAAATTAAATTTATTTAATTAAGTTTAATAATGTTAATATATTTTCTTTTCCAAATAAATCAATCACATCCTCTCTTTTTAAACCCGAAGCCTTTAACGATTTGATAGTCTGCGCTCTTGTTCTTTTTGATAATCTTACTCCATTAGAATCTAAAATTAAAGGATGATGAAGATATTTAGGAGATTTAAGACCTAATAATGTTTGTAATATTTTATGTATATGTGTCGCATTTACTAAATCTTCACCTCTAGTTACTAGGCCTATTCTTTGAATATGATCATCTAATGTAGCTGAAAGATGATAAGATGTAGGAATATCTTTTCTAGCTAAAACTATATCTCCTATTATACCAACGGGAACTGTATGTTTTCCTAATCTCATATCATCCCAAAATAAATTACCAAATTTTTTTGATGCTGCCCTTATATTTAATCTCCATGCGTAACTTAAATTTTGTTCCATTTTATCTTTACGATCTTCTAAAGATAATCTTCTACAAGTTCCAGGATAAACAGAATAATCTTCTTCATGAGGAGCATTACCTGCTCTCAAAATTTCAGCTTTAATTTCAGAACGAGAACAAAAGCATGGATAAACCATGTCTAATTTTAGAAGCTCATTTATAGCTGCTTTATAGTCTTGCATATGTTCAGATTGATACCTTATTTCTTTACTAAAATTTATTTCTAACCAATCTAAATCTTCATATATCGAATCCTCAAATAACTTACTTGACCTTTGAGCATCTATATCTTCTATTCTAAGTATAAATTTACCACCCAGCTTTTTTGCAGCTTCATATGCAAACAAAGCTGAAAAAACATGCCCTAAATGCATATGGCCAGTAGGACTAGGAGCAAAACGAGTATTATTTGAATATAAATTTAGTTTCATTTTCTTTTTAAATTATTTTATTAATATTTTATAATAAATAAATAGAATTATAATATAATTTAGTTTAATGAAAGTTTTAGTTATGAAAAATGATTTTTTAATTGAAGGGCCAAGTTTGAAGCCTATAAATGAAAAAGCAAAAATGTTAATAATATTTTTTCATGGCTGGGGCTCTAATGGAGATGATTTAATTCAATTAGCTCCATTATTTGCAGAACATTTTCCTTCGGCTTACTTCCTAAGCCCTAACGGTCCAGAGGAATGTCCTCAAAATCCATTTGGTGGAAAACAATGGTTTGGATTAGATTTTAATAATGATGGTTCTATAGATAGAACTAAAATGCCAGAGAAAGTTGCTTTGGCAGCAGAACATGCAAAAAAATATATTGGATATTGGCAAAATAAATTATCATTATCAAATAATGAAACTATTTTAGTAGGTTTTAGTCAAGGCTCTATGCTTAGTTTGGAAATTGGAACAAAAAACTTATTTAGTGGATTACTCTGTTATTCAGGATCATTTATTAAAAAAGATAGACCTCTAACAAAAAACCATAGAATCATGCTAATTCATGGGGAAACAGATGAAGTTATTCCAGTAGCAAGCATGCAAAATGCCCAGTTAGCTCTAAATAACTTAGGGGCAAAGGTTGAAATTCATATATCTAAAAATCTTGGACATAGCATAGACGGAGAAGGAATCAATAAGGGTATTGAATTTATAAAAAAATGTAATAGTTATAGATAATAATTATTTTTTATTATTTAATATTATAAAAATGAAAGATTTATTTATATGAAAGAGTATCCAGCACTAATATTAAATGCAGATTATCAACCAGTAAGTTATTTTCCTCTTTCATTATGGAGTTGGCAAGATTCAATAAAAGCAGTTTTTTTAGATAGGGTTAATATAATAGCTGAATACGATTCAGAGGTAAGGTCTTCATCTTTTTCTATGAAAATTCCTAGCGTAATAGCATTAAAGAGATATATTCCTATTTCTAAAAAACCTCCCTTCACAAGGTTTAACCTTTTTTTAAGAGATAATTTTTCTTGTCAGTATTGTGGCAATATTTATACTAGTAACGATTTAACCTTTGATCATGTTATTCCTAAATCTAAAGGAGGTAAAACACGATGGGAAAATGTTGTAGCTGCTTGTTCAAAATGCAATCTTAGAAAAAGTGACTTATTATTATCAGAAGTAAATATGAAACTTATAAAAAAACCATTTACTCCTACAAATCTACAACTTCAAGTAACCGGAAAAAAATTTCCACCTAATTATTTACATAAGAGTTGGTTAGACTATGTTTATTGGGACTCTGAGCTAGAAAAGAATTAAGGTAACATTTTATTAAAATTTTCTATTTCAGGAAGCTCCCAATTAAAACCCTCTGCGGGAATTTCAAATACATTTAAAGTCATACAAATTAAATGATAATAACCACATATAGCAACAATATCTATAATAGAATTCTTTCCTAATAAATTATAGGCCTTTTTGTATGTTACATCAGATACCTTTTTATTGATATTTACTTCAGCTGCAAAATCATAAACTACTTGCTGCTTATAATCTTCAAAAATCGGCCTTTCCCCATTAGCAATTTTTTCTACATATTTTTTTTTTAAACCATTTTTAATAGCTAGTGGAGCATGTTGTTCCCATTCAAATTTAGATGACCAAAATCTACCAGTAATAATTATTACTAATTCTGATAAAATAGGTGGTAAACTACTCTCATATCTAACATATTTTCCTACCTTCTGAGCAAGTTGAGTAAATTTTGGGTTATTAAGCCAAACTTTGATTGGTCCCACTACACATCCCCTTGGCCCATTTAAGATATCATTATATATTTCTAACTGATGTTCATTCAGTTCTTCAACAATCCAATCATCTATTCTTTTCATTTATAGCTCCTTAGAATATTATTTTTTATATCCTTCTAATAACCAAACTTTATATTCTTTATTTTTTTGTTTACTTATATTTCTATAAAGATCTTTTATAAAAGTTACTTTTTTAAAACTGGAAGTAAAATGCTGATTATTGGGTTCAGACGAAACCATAATTCCAATTTCATTTGTTAATTCATTGTGACTTGTAACTAATTCATAATGATCATGTATGTAGCCATCAGCATTCCAACGGACCCAATTTTTAGGTTTTTTTTCCATATAATATAATACTTCAGCCATTACACGCCTATCATCAGTTACTAATACTGCTTCTGGATAACTTGAATATATCTTTGAAACTTCTAATCCTAAATTAGACCATCCTCTATATTTTTTAAATGGGTCTAGACCAAAATTATGTTTACTAGACAATGGAATTAAAACCAAAAATATCAAACCAATGGAAATTATTCCATAATAGACAACTTTTGTTTTTGGCCAGTACTTTATTATTTGTAGCGAGACTAATATTGTTGCTGGCACATATGATATTGCAGCCCAATTAGCATGTGCTCTAGAAATAAATGCCTGTAGCATAACTAGAAATAAAGGAGCAAAAGATAAATATATTAAAATTTTCTCCTCTACAGATAACTTTTTATAATTAAATAATGCAAAAAATAAAACTATAAATGTGATAGGTCCGAAAACAATAAATTGTTCCAAAAAGAATTTAATTAAATTTATGAAGCCATTACCTTCTCCGTTAATATTTACATTTGCTAAAGTATGTTGTGCCGTTATGAAACTATTATTATAGCTCCAATTTAAGTGATTAAAAATTAAAATTATAAATACACAAATTATAAAAATTAGATGTAATAAGGAAAAATTATTTTTAATTTTTATAAATATTTGTTTTTCAACTATTATTCCAATAATTAGAGCAATAACAAGATATATCATTGCATATTTAGATAAAAAACCAAAAGATAGTGCCAAGCATAATAAAAAATAGTATAATTTTTTATTATCTAAAAATATAATGCAACTAAAAGCCCAAAGAGCAATAGATGTAAAAAAAAGTAGCGGTACATCCGTGCTTATGAATCCTGAAGAAAGGCTTATACCAGGTACTAAAATCCATATAGAGGCCGCAATAAAACTTGCATTTTTATTTTGGCTTAAATTTAAACAAGTTAAACCTATAAAAAATGCTGCGATAGAATGAAGGATAGGAGAACTAATTCTAATGCATACTTCTGAATTACCACATATAGAAGTAAAAATATTTATTAGCCATGCTATAAAAGGAGGCTTGGAATAGTATCCCCAATCTAAATTTTTAGACCATGTCCAATATTGCGCTTCGTCAAATCCTAAATCTAAATTTGCATATAACCACAAAAAAATACGAAGTAAGAATATAACGGTTATAAAAATTAATAATGACACATATGTCCTAAATTTATTATAAAACATATAAATCATAACTGTTCTTTAATAGACCGCTTTCTGATAAGATATAAATTTCTTGAGTAAATAAGCAATCCAGCACCTTGTCCTACAATAAAAACAGGGTCCTCTTTATAAATTGCATATGCAAATAAAGTAGCACCGCCTAATAAAGAAAAATACCAAAAACCAAGAGGAATAATACTTTGTTTTTTAATTTCTGACATTACCCACTGAACAATAAATCTAGCGGAAAAAAAACCCTGCCCTACAAAACCTATAATCATCCATATTAAGTTTTTATCCATTTACTGCTCCTTTATTTTTTTTACTTCTCTTTATCTTTTAATTTTATAGGAAATGAAGACCTTTTTATTAACCATGATACACCAAATAGATCAACTAATCCTACTCGAAACCGTTGCCAGTTACTATATTTTGAAACTCCAGATATTCTGTTTCTATGAGATACAATGTGTGATATTACGGACCCTCCATTCCTCCGTGTAAGCGCCGGAAGAAACCTATGTATATGATCAAAATAAGGTAAACTCAAAAATAAGCTACGAGAAAATATTTTTATTCCACAACCACTATCAGGTGTATCATCATTTAAAATATATTTCCTAAACCTTTGAGCTAGAAATGAAGCATATCTTCTAGACCAAGTATCTTTTCTATTCTTTCTGTGTCCTATAATTAATAAATCTTTATTGCCTTTATTCTCTTCCCAAACTTTCAACATAGGAATAATATCTTTGGGATCATTCTGTCCATCGCCATCTAATGTTACAATTATATCATTATTTGCCTTCTTAATACCAGTTAATAACCCAGCGCTTTGCCCATACTGTTTTAAATGCTTAATTAATAAAATACTCACATTAACAGTATCTTTTTTTCTTAAAATTAAATCATAACTTAAATCATTCGAATTATCGTCTACAATAATGATTTCTCCCCCAATTTTCTTAACTATCGGCAGAATCTCATCTATTAGATCAATAATATTACCTTCTTCATTATAAACTGGTATAATTACTGATATTTTAGAATTCATATTATTAACCTTATTTTATTTATTTAATTCATTAAGTTTTCTAGTAACCAAATTATATTCTTCTGTTCCTTCCGACAACTGAATTAGTATTCTATTCAATAATTTTTTTGCTTCATCAAGATTATTTAATAGGATTTCATTATCTGCCATTACCCATAATCCCAAAAGGTAATTTTTATCTTTTAATAGAATAATATCAAATAAATCAATTATTTCTTTATTAAGGGGCGCATCTTTTTTACTACTTAATAACATTGACTCAGCTAAACCTTTTAAAGAGTCTATATTTTTGTTATCTATAGCGTATGCTTTTTCATATGCTTTGGTAGCTAGCTCAAATTGTCCTAATACTATGTAAGACCGAGCCAGCCTATTCCATTCAGATATATTTTTACTATCAGAAGTATATAATCTGTCAGATAATCGGGCCACCATCTCCATTATTCTTTCATTTTCATTATCAAGTTCATTTTTAAACATTTGATTTACCTGTGACTCAATTTGTCTTTTCCAAAATGCATTATCTGGGGCAGATAGTATTATATCCTGCCAGACTTCTTTAGCTAATTCTTTATTTCCTTCTTGAAAATCATATAAACCTAGATAAAATCTAGTTAAAGCTCCTACTTCGGTATCGATACTTGATAATTTAGCTGACTGTTCAAATATAGCTTTTGCTTCTTTAGTCACAAATATTTTTTCTTCTATGTTAATAGTATTTTGAATAATTGTTTCACCATAAGATAAATAAATCGATGCATTTAATTTATCACTAAAATTATTAATTACGTACTTCCATACATTGATAGCTTCCTCTGTATTATCCATAGCAACCAGAGTATTAGCCTTTAAAATGTATAGATCTATGTTATCAGTTGTAAAAGATATTCTTTTATCTATATCTTTGATGGCTCTTTCATAAAAAATAGCAGGTACATTAATTTCTTTTCTCTCAGAAAGAGGTAAATCTGGTAGGCCCGGTTGACCTTTGTAAAAATAAAATGAAAAAGAGAATAATATCATCAAAGGCAATGATAAAGTCATTACAATTTTTGTTATAATTTTATCATTCTTTTCTTCCTTTAAGTTTTTTTTATCACTATATTTTAGAACTCTTTTTGAAAGTTCATTCTTCATTGTTTCAAACTCTTTTTTATTAATTATTCCATTTTGAAAGTCTTTCTCAATTTCATCAAATTGATGCTCAAAAATCTTTCTATTAACCTCTGAAATTGAAAAAGTTCTGTTAGGCTTTTTAATATAAAAAATTATTGCTAGTGAAATTAATATTGAAAAAATTAAGGATATAAAAAAAAATATTATCATTCTATGATATCTTTATTTAATACTTTTTTTAGCTTTTCTTTTTCAGCTTCTGTTAAAGTGAAAACTTCTTCTTTTGAGACTGGAGTTTTTCTAAGAAATAAAAAAGTTAGAAAAAATCCAAATAAGACAAATATAAATGGAGCCACCCATAATAAAATATTCTTTATTGTAAAAGTTGGTTTTAATAAAATAAATTCTCCGTATCTTTCTACTAAAAATTCTTTTATTTCTTCTTTAGATAAGCCTTGTTCTAATTTATATAAAACTAATTTTTTTAAATCTAAAGCAAGTGGGGCGTCCGAGTCTAATAATGATTGATTTTGGCAAACTAAGCACCTTAGTTCTTCATATAGCTCTTTAGCCTCGATATTATTTACTTTTAAATTTTCCTGTGAGTACACCAAAGAAATAGTAAAAAAAATATATAAAAAATTTAATATTATTATTCTCAACTCATTCTCTCTTAATTTTATTCAAAATAGGAAGAATTATATTATTCATATCATATTCTAATATGGGTCCTATATGCTTGTATCTTATATTCCCATTAGCATCTATGATAAAAGTTTCTGGAACACCATAAAGGCCTAAATTAATTACCTGAGTGCCATCTTCATCTGTCCCAATAGCATAAAAAGGGTTTCCATTTAATTTTAGCACCTCAATTGCGTCTTTATTATCATCCTTATAATTAATACCAAATATTTTAACATTATGCTCTAAACTCATTTTCATCAAGAATTCATGCTCTATTTGGCAAGGAGCACACCAACTTGACCATATATTTACCAATGAAGGATCTCCTGAAGATAGTAAATTTTTTGCATTAAATAATTTATAACTACTCAGCTGATTTAATTTAATTGGGGGAAAACTTTTATCTATTAAAACTGAAGGTAATTTTGAAGGATTTTCATCTAAAATTAATTGTCTAGCAAAAAAAATCACTAAAATAAAAAAAAATATTAGCGGTAAATATAAATATATTTTTCTCATTTATATATAGCCTTTGGATTTTTTTTAACAGAATATCCTAATCTATGTTTTCTATCCGTTACAGCTAAGATACCTCCTAATGCCATACACATAATACCAAACCAAATCCAATTTATAAATGGAGAGTAGTAAACTCGCAAAGAATAACTTTCATCATTATTTAAATTTTCTCCTAAAACAACATACAAATCAAAAAATGCATTAGACATTATTGCTGGCTCGCTGGTGTTAACTTTTGATGCGGGATAAAAGCGCCTTTCTGGAAATAAATATTCATTATTTTTACCCCTTCTAATCACTTCAAATTTGCCTCTTTCTGCTATCCAATTTGGTCCATTTACATCTATGATACCTAAAAATATTAATTCTATATCATTTATAACTACTGACTCTCCATTTTGAATTGGTTTCTCAATATCTATGCGCCAAGCGCTTGAGACAGTTACACCAATTACAAAGATTGCTACTCCTAAATGTGCCAAACTCATACCATATGCAGATCTAGGTAATTGAAAAGCTCTTAAAAGAAATTTAGTAAAAGATAATTTTATGCCTACCTTTATAAAAAATTCATAAATTGTACCAAGTATTAGCCATAAGCCTAGAAATAAGCCTAAAAAGGCTGATATAGAGCCTCCATAAATAAAAATAAAAATAGCAGTTATCATTATTGCAAGTATAAATACTGCTATAACTCGCTCTAAGATATTTTCCAGTTTTGCTCTTTTCCATGACAACATTGGACTAAAGGCGCATAATAAAATAGCAGGAACCATTAAAGGAATAAAAACTGCTTCAAAATACGGAGGACCTACTGAAACTTTAGAATTATTTATTGCATCTATAAAAATTGGATATAGTGTCCCAAGCAATACAGTAGCGGCCGAAGATGCAAAAATAATATTATTAATCACTAGTGCGCCTTCTCTACTTACAGGTTGAAACAAACTTCCTGATTTTAATGAAGCTGCTTTTCGAGCGAATAAAGCTAAAGCGCCGCCAGTAAAAAATATTAAAAGCATTAAGATGTATAAACCTCTTGAAGGGTCAGATGCAAAAGCATGTACAGAAATTAAAACTCCAGATCGAACTATAAATGTACCCAATAAACTGAGAGAAAAAGCAATTATCGCTAATAAAATTGTCCACGCTTTTAAAGTATCTCTTTTTTCTGCAACTATTGATGAATGTAATAAAGCAGTTGCTGCTAGCCATGGCATAAAAGAAGCATTTTCAACAGGATCCCAAAACCACCATCCACCCCATCCTAATTCTCTATATGCCCACCATGAACCTAGAGCAATACCAATAGTTAAAAATACCCACGCTATTAAGGTCCAAGGCCTTACCCATTTCACCCAAATTGTATCGACTCTTCCTATTAGTAATGCTGCTATGGAAAAAGAAAATGTAACAGATAAACCTACATATCCTAAATATAAAAAAGGGGGATGAATAGCTAATCCAAAATCCTGCAAGATAGGATTAAACCCTTCTCCTTCTATTTCAGGAAAAAATAATCGAGTAAAGGGATTTGAAGTAAATAAAATAAAGCTCACAAAGGATGCAGCTATCAAGCCTTGACATGATAAAACAAGAGAAATCAACTTTACAGGTAGTCTTTTTCCTAAGAATGCAACAGCAGCACTATAAAATGTTAGTATTAAAACCCATAAAAGTAATGAACCTTCATGATTACCCCATACTCCGGAAATTTTATAAATCATTGGCTTCAATGAATGTGAATTATTTGCAACTAATGAAACTGAAAAATCAGAGATTACATATGCATATGTAAGCGATGCAAATGAAAAACAAACTAAAATAAAACTTAAATAGGCTGTTATATAGGAAGTACTCATTAAGCCAATAGAATTATATCTAACTCCCAAAGCAGGTACTAAAAATTGGAATAAAGATATGGTAAGAACTAATGCTAAACAATAGTGTCCTAATTCTATTATCATATATATCTATTCCTTTCCTTGCCAATTACCAGTTTTCTTTAATGCATCTGCTACTTCAGGTGGCATATAATTTTCATCATGTTTAGCTAGTATACGATCAGCAATAAATATTTTATTTTTATTTAATTTTCCCTCGCATATCACTCCTTGTCCTTCTCTAAACAAATCTGGAAGTATTCCGGTATATTGAACAGACAAATGATTTTTTCCATCTTCAACAATAAATTCTATCTTAGATTTATTAATAGAGATTAAAGACTCTTTTCTAACTAACCCACCTATCCTAATAATCTTATTATCAATATTTTTAATTTCTAATAGCTCCGTTGGCGAATAAAAATATATTAATGAATCCCTACTAGCTGATAGAATAAGAAAACCTGATACAGTAATAGCAATAAATGCTAATAGTAAAATTGAAAGTCTTTTACGTCTCTTTAATTTGGCAATATTCATTTTTTTTGAATAGTATTATCAGATTCAATATTAAAATTATTTATATTTTTATTAGCTTTTATGTATGCCATAATACTGAATATACCAATTACAAATAATGAAAAAAAAGTAAATAAGTATGCTGTATATACATATATTAAATGTTGTTCCATGGTTATCCTAGTTTAAATTTAAATTTTTTATAAATAGTTTTTTTAGTTTTCTCTGATTTAATTCAGTTTGAACATTTATCAATAAAAATGCGAAATAAAAAAATAAAAAACCTACTGCCATTAAAATTAATGGGATCATCATATCAACATGTATACTTGGGCCATCTAATTTTATTACGCTAGCTGGCTGATGCAAAGTATTCCACCAATCTACTGAAAACTTTATTATTGGAAGATTAAACGCTCCAAATAAAGTTAATATTGCTGCAGCACGAGCTCCTTTAAATTCGTCTTCGAAAGCTCTAACTAATGCAATATGTCCCATATAAATAAGAAACAATATAAATACTGAAGTCAAACGTGCATCCCAAACCCACCAGGTTCCCCAAGTTGGTTTTCCCCATATTGAGCCTGTAACTAAAGCTATTAGTGTGAAAACAGCTCCGATAGGTGCACTGCTTTTTGATAGGGTATCAGCTAATGGATGTCTCCAAACTAGAGAAAATAAGCTCATAATTGTCATACTTGAATATACCATCAATGCCATCCAGGCAGCGGGTACATGAACATACATTATTCTAACGGTTTCGCCCTGCTGATAATCGGGAGGGGAATTAAATAAACCATACCATAAGCCCATTATTATAAAGATAATCATGATCATTAAAAGATAAGGATATGCACTTTTTGCAAAAATTCTAAACCTTGACGGGTTAGCTAAAAAATTAAATATATTACTCATGATAAAACTCTTACTCCCAACCGAGACGAATAGATTTTGAAGCCAAAAAGGGAGATATTAATAAAGATATGGGTAATATTGCTGATAATGCATATATATGCCCTATTCCTCCTAAGCCAGAAATTTCAGCCGTAATAGCTCCCGACCCTAATATCAAAACTGGCAACATTAGTGGTAATAAAACTAGTGCTGTAAGAACACCGCCTTTTCCAATAGCACAAGATAAAGCGGCTGGTGTAGCTCCTATTAAAGTGAGAGAAGGAGTTCCGAGTAAAAGGGTTAATGCTAATATCCACCAATACTGAAAATCCAAACCTATTATTAAGGATAAAATTGGAGATAATAAGACTATTGGAAGGCCATTAGTTAACCAATGTGCAAAACATTTGGATAAAACAATCAATTCCATTGATACACCTGACAGAACAATTTGTTCCAAATAGCCATCTTCAAAATCAGACCTAAAAAGCCTATCTAGTGATAGCAAAGATGCAAAAAGTGCAGCCATCCAAATAGCTCCCCCTGCAATGGTAGTTAGTAAACTTGAATCTGTTCCTGAAGAAAGAGGAAACATTATAATTGCTAATAAATAAAATAAAATAGCAGCGCCAGCATCGCTTGCTCCTTTAATTACTAAATAAATATCTCTATTAACTAATTTAAAAAATAATCTCATTTTAATCATATGTTTCCACATTATGTTTTACTATAAATCAACTTAAAGAATATTCTTTGACATTCGGTATATCAAATTTTTCATGAGTTGCACAAATTATAGCTCCTCCTGCATTTACATGTTTTTTAATTATTTTAATTAATATATTTCTGTTTTCTTTATCTAAATATATTGAAGGTTCATCCATAATCCAAACTTTGGCTGGACAAAAAGATAATCTTAATAAACTTAATCTTCTTTTTTCCCCAGCTGATAGCCATGAAGCGGGGTAATCTAGAAATTTATCAAATGAAAATATTTCTAATGATTCCATAAATATTTTTTTATCTACAGACCAAATTTCTCTGAAAAAATTTAAATTTTCTTTTACAGTCAATGATCCCTTTATAGCATCAAAATAACCTAACCAGGAAATTAGAGGTTTTTCCGAATAATAAGCTGGCAAAATTTGCTCGCCATACCACAATAACTTCCCACTTGTAATAGGATAAAAGCCTGCAATACACCTTAATAAGGATGTTTTACCAGACCCATTTTTTCCAGTAATGATAATACTTTCACTCGAATCTAAAGAAAAGTTTAAAGCGGAAAATATATTTCGTCCACTACGTTCTAAAGTTAAGTCTTCAGCATATATAATATGTTTATTCATCATTTTCTTTATCTTACATTATTCATAAGTTCTAGTGTCTTCTATAACTAAACCATCATTTGGAATTTCATTTTTAGATACTATTTCTACCTCTGCTCTCAGCTTTATCTCCGCTTTTATTTCTTCTATAATTAATTTTTCTAGACCACTTTCGGTTTCCGAGACCTCCACTAACATTTTAAGGGTGTCTTTATGATCAACATTCCCTACTACAAGCCTTAATTTAGATACTTTATCTAATTTTTTGAATATTTTAGCAATTTGTTCAGGTCTTACAAACATACCTCTAACCTTTGTAGTTTGATCTGCTCTGCCCATCCAACCCTTAATTCTCAAAGCAGTTCTTCCACAAGAACTCTTATCTTGAATTACAGCTGATAAGTCTCCTGTGGCAAATCTAAATAATGGATAATCAGGATTCAAGCTTGTTACAACTAATTCTCCTACTTCTCCATCTAATAAAACCTCATCAGACCCTGGCCTTATTATTTCAACAATTACTTCTTCATCACAAAACATTCCGTCATTTTCCCATGTTTCATAAGCTACTAATCCTAAATCAGCAGTTCCATAGGATTGTAAAACTGGACAACCAAGTTCATTTAAAATCTTTTTTAATGAAGGTGGACAAGCCTCTCCTCCTACAAGTCCGGTTTTTAAAGATGAAACATCAATATTATTTTCTATTCCTTTCTCCAGAATCATTTTTAAAAAAGAAGGAGTGCCTACATATCTACTAGGTTTTAAATTATTAATAGCTTGAAGCTGTTGTTCTGTATTACCAATACCACCAGGAATAACGCACGCACCAATATAATTTGCGCCTTGCTCCATCATCTCTCCAGCAGGCGTTAAATGATAGGAAAAAGTATTATAAACTATATCTTCCTCAGTAAACCCTGCTGCCCTCATAGCTCTAGACATTCTCCAAAAATCTTCTACTCCTCCTGGATCATAAATTGGACCAGGAGAAACAAACATATTCTTAAATTGATTTACAGGTTTTGTATTAAGCCCCCCTAAAGGAGGTATCTTGTTTTGTAAGTCTGATAGTTCAGACTTTCTTGTTATTGGAAGTTTTTGTAAATCTTTTCTATTTGATATCTGCGTAGGAATAATATCAGATAATATTAATTTCCAACCTTTTGAATTATTTTTTGCATGCTCTAATATTATCTGTAATTTCTTAAATTGATCATTATTTCTTTCCTCTACAGATCTTCGCTCTAAATCTACATTTTTTTCGTTCATAATAATATTCCTGTTAATACCGTGTTATAAATTTTTATATAAAATTATATATATGTATATCATCTATAAAACCATACATCTATAATAGTTTTAAATACGTATCTTTAAATGAAAGAATTAAAATAAGAGATACGATATGTCACAAAACATAAAAAATGAATCACTGTTAAATGGCAATTTTCTGTCACGGTCTATGAGATCTCCTTTATTAACTAAAGACCAAGAACAATCCCTAACCAAACTCTGGAAAAATAATAAAGATCCCAAAGCACTTGAGAAAATTATACTTTCATATAGCAAATTAGTTATAAGAATAGCCTCTCAATTTAAACACTATGGCTTACCATTTAATGATTTACTTCAAGAAGGACATATAGGCCTTTTACTTGCACTAGACAAGTTTGATCCTTCTAGAGAACTCCGTTTTTCAACCTATTCTAGGTGGTGGGTTAAGGCAACTATTCAAGAATATGTTTTAAAAAATTGGTCCGTAGTAAAAACTGGTTCAAGCTCTGCTCAAAAATCACTTTTTTTTAACTTAAGAAGGTTTAAAGTTAACGGCGTCATAAATAATAAAGAAAGAAAAAAAATGGCAAATTTATTAGGGGTAAAAGAGAAATTTATATCTGATCGAGAAAATCATATTTTAATGAAAGATGCTTCTTTAAATTCTCCCTTAACCTCTGATACCGTTGAGGAATGGCAAAACTTTTTGGTGGATAGTAATCAAGACAGTCCAGAAGATGCATTGATAAAAAATGATGAAAAAGTTAGAAAAAAGAAATGGCTAACTAAAGCTCTAGACTCACTTAATGATAGAGAAAAAATTATAATTAATTCCCGTCATATATGCGAAAGCCCTCTAACTCTAGAAGAAATAGGTAATACCTTAAATATAAGTAAAGAAAGAGTTAGACAAATAGAATCTTCTGCTATTAATAAACTAAAGTTAAGAATAAAAAATTTAGTTCTAGAAAAAGAAAATAATTCTAAAAAGAAACTGTGTAGTTTTTCCAATTAGCATTGAATAGTATCCAATATTTGTCCTTCTCTATTAAATAAGGCGGCAAAGACTTGATCCTCTCCTCCATCCAAAGTTACACTAATCTTTCCAGATGCAGCACCCCCTCCTTTTGGGTCGTACCCTCTTACTACTCTTAATAGATTATTAAATGGTTTATCTAAATCAGAAAATCCTCCACCCCACCAGAGTTCTTCACTTTGATGTTCTAGAGGTTTATCTCTAGCTAACCCAGCAGAAACAAACAATAGAGTTTTTTCTTCATTATGTGCTAAACGTTTTAAAGAACTCATATAGTTTATATGCCCAGGATTTTTATCTATTGCCATATTAATTTCAACTGATGCTCTAGATAGTGCTCCTGCACCGTCTCTTGCTGCGCGGTGAAGTAAAGAAGAGCTAATTCCATATGATTCTAAAATTTTATCTAATCCTCTGCTGTACATCCAATCTACTAACTCTAAAGGATTTGGAGACATGTGAAGTTCACGTGATTTATCTAATAATTCTTCATAACATCCTCTTAAAAACACTATATCACCTATATCAAAAGAATTATTAGACATAAAAATTGACCTTAGCTTAAGTGCAATATCTATAACTTTTCTAGACTCATTGATTTCATTTATATTTCTTCCGAGTAAGTTACCAGTAAATACTAATCTGTCTTTAAAATCTAACTTATCCACAATTTGATTACATATTTTTTGAAATTGTTCGGCTTTTCCATTAACGGAGCCAATTACCCATACTCTATCTAAGCAGCCTAAATTATGATTACGAACATTATTATATATTTTTTTTTCATAATCTGTATGAGCATTTAATTCGGAATTGCTCATAAAAAACTACCTTTCATTTATATACTAGCCTTAAGATTTTCTTCGGTTTTTTTTATAGCATCTTCTATAGATATATCATTTACTGCTACCAATTCTCTTGCAAATCGATCTAGTGCCATTTCATATAGCTGCCTTTCACTATAAGACTGTTCTGGGTCACCCTCACCCCTATATAAGTCCCTTAAAACTTCTGCCACAGATACTGGATCACCTTTATTTAATTTATCTTTATAATCTTTTTCTCTTTTTGCCCACATAGTTTTTCTAATACGTGCTTTACCTTTTAAAGTAGTAAGTGCTTTTTTCATTTCATCTTTTTCAGAAATAGACCTTAATCCTAATTCATTCATCTTATCAATTGGAATTCTCAATGTCATTCTTTCTTGTTCAAAAAAAACTACTAAGAATTCTGTTTTCTTCTTTAAAATAGTTTGTACTTCATAATCTATGGCTTTTCCTAAACCATGCTTAGGATATATTAACCAATCACCAACTTCATATTTATTTTCTACTTTTTCCATAATACCCTCTAATTTAATTAATCCCCTGATTTGTCAGAATAGAATTTTTCAAATTTATTTTCGACTCCTTGATATTCTTCTGCGTCCTCTGGTGGATCCTTCTTTTCAGTTATATTAGGCCAA
>CEUL01141600.1_pt1 | contig 19315 bp, 16 predicted proteins | sample 427021 | NCBI WGS metagenome assembly CEUL01 (sample SAMEA2622800, study PRJEB7988) | marine metagenome | isolation source: saline water (ENVO:00002010), including | reverse complement strand
GTGTAGCGTACTAGGTAGTCTAGATCGATCTTGTCGGCGTGCAGTAACTCATGGATTAGCGCCATTACGAAAGCGCCGTCGGTGCCCGGCTTAATCCCGATCCATTCGTCCGCGATGGCAGAATACCCGGTTTTTACCGGATTGATAGAAACGAATTTTGCGCCGCGTTCCTTTAATAATGAAAGCCCCATTTTTATAGGGTTGGAATCGTGGTCCTCGGCAACGCCGAACATCATAAAGTATTCTGTCCGCTCCCAATCTGGCTCTCCAAATTCCCAGAAAGAGCCTCCGATAGTGTACAGTCCAGCGGCCGCCATATTTACTGAGCAGAAACCGCCATGTGCGGCGTGATTAGGCGTACCAAACTGGCTAGCCCACCAACCCGTCAGTGCCTGACTCTGGTCTCGACCAGTAAAGAAAGCGAGTTTTTTGGGATCTTCGGCGCGGATTTTAGCAAGGCGCGCAGAGACGATCTCTAATGCCTCGTCCCATTCGATTTCTTCAAACTCACCCGATCCACGCTCGCCTACCCGTCGAAGTGGCTTGGTAAGACGGGCAGGGGAATAATGCTGCATTATTCCGGCGGAGCCTTTGCCACATAGAACGCCCTTGTTGATCGGATGATCCTTGTTGCCCTCGATGTAACGGATCTGCCCATCACGCAGATGTACCTTGATTCCACATCTGCAAGCGCACATGTAGCAGGTGGTGGTTTTGGTTTCGTCGCCAATCTTCGGCGACAGCTCTACGCGCTCTTCAGGGGTCAAAAAGTCGCCAGGCATGGCGTTCGCGGATCCGTCTATTGGGGCGGGGTAGCACCCCGCAGATAACCTAGGATTAGGGCAGAACCCACGTTCGGTCAAACCATGCTATATAGAAAAACGTAGAGGCCCCTATATTATATATGCCCCCCGCTTCTTCCTAACGGTGTAATTCTAAGACGGGGAACCCAAAAGGGAAAATGTTATGTCTCCACGCGTTGAATGTTTTTTCGATGAAAATCCAAACTCAGCGTTTCACGTCGCCAACGATCCGGCCACTATGATAGCCGGTGAACGTTTTCTGAGGGATCGCTATTGATTATGTTGCTTATGCTTCGGGTGCTATCTATGACTAAGCAGGTCTCACACCATAGGTTTTTCTATTTACTATCATTTTCGTTGGTCCCCTTGTGCGTAGCAGGGTTTCTCCGTTTAAATACGCGGTAACTACATTAGGGCATATCAGAGAATGGGCGAATTCGCAGTTGGCCAGTCGGTGCCGCGAGAGGAAGATCCGAGATTTCTTAAGGGTGATGGCGAATTTCTTGACGACTTGAATCTGCAAAATCAGGCTTGGGGATACGTACTTCGCTCTCCGTACGCAAAGGCTGATATCCTATCTGTCGATACCTCTGCCGCTGAGTCTGCAAAAGGCGTTTTGCGAGTTCTTACCGGCACGGAGTGGGAGGCGGAAAATTACGGCGGCCTCCCCTGCGAAGATTCGACTAAAAAGAGCCCAGACGGCTCGTCTATGTTCCACCCGTATCACCCAGCGTTAGTCAGTTCCCAAGCTAAAATGGTCGGCGATCCGATAGCATTTGTAGTTGCGGAAACTCCAGAGCAAGCTCGTGACGCATCGGAACTGATAGTTGTTGAATATAAGCCGTTACCCGCAGTGGCCCTCCTAGAAGAAGCCATTTCTGGAGAAGCACCACCTGTATGGATCGACTGTCCTGACAATATTTGTTTCTTTGAGGAAAAAGGTGATGCGGCCGCAGCAGCGGCGGCATTCGAAAAAGCTGATCATATTGTGCGACGAAAGCTCGTTAATAACCGGGTAACAGCCGTTGCCATCGAACCACGAGGCTGTATCGGTGACTATGACCGGCGCAAGGACCGATACACCATTTATACTGGTCTACAGAACCCGCACCCGCTGCGGTACCAGATCGCCCGCCAAGTCTTTGATATTCCCGAGACCGCTGTACGGGTTATCCCGGGGGATGTGGGCGGCAGCTTTGGAATGCGAGGCGGAACCTACAACGAACTTCTACTGGTTCTGTGGGCATCGCGATTAGTTGGTCGGCCGGTAAAGTGGCGAGCAGACCGATCTGAAGGTTTCATGTCTGATACGCATGGTCGCGATAACGTGAGCGAAGTTGAATTAGCGCTCGATTCAGAAGGTTATTTCCTCGCCTTGCGTGTGAAAACGTTGGCAGCAATGGGGGCATATCTTGCTATCCGTGGGCCCCGACCACCTACCAACAATCTAGGTACCCTAGCCGGCATCTACCGCACACCTGCGGTGCATGTGGCTATCACGGGTGTATTCACTAATACAGTTCCGACCAATCCCTACCGCGGGGCGGGCGCCCCTGAAGCCGCATATTTGGGTGAACGACTGATCGATATGGCGGCGCGCGAGCTTGGGATGGACCCGGCGGAGATTCGTCAAAAAAACAGCGTCACCCCCACCGAGATGCCGTGGACTAATGCGCTTGGCTTCACCTATGACTGCGGTGATTTCCCGGGTAATTTGGAGAAGGCGCTCAATTCAATCGACTATGCAGGTTTTGAACGACGTCGCGCTCAGGCAGCAAGCCGCGGGCGATTACGCGGACTTGGTATGTCGAACACTGTTAAGAAAACATCGTCACCGTTTCCTGAGTCTGGAAGTGTGCGGTTTGATCCTTCGGGAACGGTTACGCTTATCATGGGTACCATTAGCCATGGACAAGGACACGAGACGGTGTTCAAGCAGATCGTCTGCGACCGGTTGGGTCTAGACCCGAAGACTATCCGCTATGTGCAGGGAGATACTGATATCGTCACCTATGGTCGCGGCACATTCAATTCGCGCTCCGCCGCGATCGGCGGATCGGCAATTTCACTCGCGTGCGATAAGACCATCGAAAAGGCAACTAAGATAGCTGCTCACTTGTTTGAGGCTGCGGAGGACGATATCGATTTTAATAATGGAATCTTTACAGTACGCGGAACTGACCGAACCCTTACTATTTTGGATGTCGCCGCTGCCGCGTTTCAACCTTCGATGTTACCGCCGGAAATCGAGCCCGGTCTGAGCGAGGTGGGGACGTTCGTGCCACAATACTGGAACTGGCCCACTGGGGCGCAAATCTGCGAACTCGAAATCGATCCCGAGACGGGTGAGACCGAGATAGTGAGTTTTGTCTGCGTTGACGATGTCGGCAGGGTTATCAATCCACTACTGCTAAAGGCACAGATGCACGGCGGCATTGTTCAGGGAATTGGACAGGCGCTCATGGAAGATATTGTTTACTCCACGGATGGGCAATTGGTCTCCGGATCACTTCTGGATTACGCTCTACCGCGAGCAGACGATACCTGCTTGATGAAGGTTGTGAGCGCGCCAACCATTACGGAGTCGAATTTAATCGGGGCAAAGGGCGGCGGCGAGTCTGGTCCCACCGGAGCGTTGCCGGCGACGATCAACGCCGTGGTAGATGCGCTTAAGCCGCTCGGGGTAATTCATGTGGAGATGCCCGCAACACCCTATAGGATATGGCAGGCGATACAGACTGCAGCCGATTAATAACTTTTCTCATGCATGGTCATTCATAAAACTAGTAGCGTTAGTGCCCGTGGGAGAAGTTGGAATAACGCTTTTTGAAGACTGTGAACTGGGGGTTATTTTAAGTCTAATCATCGAGAGAAAAGCTTTTTGATTACATCGATGCACCTTGGGGCTTACTGGCGCCTTTGTGTCTAAGGGAACGATTGTAATATGATACTATCTTCAATCCCGAAGATATGACCAGCGATTCCAGGCCTCCCGCCGCGCTTCCGGAGACGGAGCATTGACCTTCTGAAAATTTTCCTTCCAGTGGAAGGGGCGGCAGGCATCTATGATGGCGCGACTATTGTAAAGTTTACCTGCCTTTCGGTCCTCCGGCGAGATTATTGGGTCTAGTGCCGACGACCATGCGTTCTTTATAAAACCAATGTTCGTAGCGGGGTCGCAGCGCGTACAGGCGGCCCAGATTACCTCCTCGAGACTGGTGACATCCACATCTTCGTCGACAACAATTACGAAACGTCCAAGATAGGCACCGGCGTGGCACATGGCAGCTATATGACCTGCCTGAACAGCGTGTCCGGGATAGCGTTGTTTGATCGCGACCGCGAGGAACAGGCGAGATCCACCTACCTCGTGCGCCCATACCTCGGTTACGTCGGGTATCCCGGCCTTTGAAATATTTTCCTTTAGGATAGCGGACCTGCTGATTGCTCGGTAGCGCGCGTATTCGTATGGAAGGCGGATATGTGCGGCGCCGAGAAGAATGGGGTCGTTTCGGTGGTATATGGCAGAAATATCGACCCAGGGTTCTGCCTCCATTGCGCTACCTTGGTATCCCAACCACTCCCCGAATGGTCCTTCGCGTTCAGTATTTCCTGGATGAATGAAGCCCTCTATTACGACCTCGGAATTAGCCGGAAAAGGTAGGCCTGTGTGTTTCCCGGTTACGCACTGGATCGGTTTGCCGCGATAGGCACCCATCATGTCTAGTTCGCTCGTCCCTTCCGGCACCTCAGTCGACGATGTCAGAAAAGACAATGGATCTGTGCCAACCACGATGCAGACGGGCATTGGTTCTCCGTTAGCCATGTACTTTTCGCGGTGGATGCGTCCGTGCTTCCCGGGCGATATGTAAAGCCCGACGCGCTTTGAATCGTGGATCATCACGCGGTAGGTACCGCAGTTGATCCAGCCATTGTCAGGATCACGCGTTATGTTAAAGCAGCCGGTGCCGATATAGCGACCGCCATCCTCTGGGTTCCAGAGAGGCGCGGGGAATTTAGTAATGTCGATATCTTCGCCTTCTAAAATATTTTCAAACACCGGCCCGTTATCAATTAGTTCGTGCGCGATGGGCTCCATTTTCTTTGTATGGGTGCTGTAGCCGCGCGATAGTTCAAGCTTATCGAAGCTTTCTGGGAAGCCCAGTGTGAGGTTTTTACGAGTGCCGGTGAACCAATTGATTAGAATACGGAAGCCGTCGGGGCAGCCTTCGACCTTATCAAATAATACTGACGGCGTACCTTCGTCGTGGCACATCACTTCAACCACTTGGCCAATGTCGGTATGCCAGTTAGCGCCGGTGACGATTTTAAGATCGCCTTTGGCTTCCACCGACGCGATCCAATCACGTAGGTCATCGTATTCGAGCACGCACTCGATATTGGAGCGAGGAGCTTCTATGTCTATTTCTTTGATCATGCTATTTTATTATCACAATGACGATTATCTGTCAGTGATCCTGGCGGGTATTGCCGCGAAGAAGACTAATTCCTATTGGTAAAGCCTTGACATTGAAACGTCATCTCACAAATTTCCTCAAATACAGGCCACTCAAGGAAACTGCCCCGATACGCGAGGCTATAGAGGCGCGAAGACTCTATGGATACCCATATTGCCGCCCAGAAGAGGGGGATCTTCTGTATCTGCTTTTGCAGGAGGGCGAACGTCGCGATTGCCTCGAAATGGGCTTCCATACTGGTAGTACAGCACTCTATATGGCTGCATCGACTGCAGACCACGGTGGTCATGTAACCTCCGTATGCCTCGATAATGAAGCTGACACAGCACGAGGTGAAGAGCTATTGCGCGAGAATGGTGTCGCGGATCGGCACCGACTTCTGAAGGATAATAGCAATCGAATTCTCCCAGAACTGTTTCTTGCTGGAGAGAAGTTTGATTTTGTATTTATGGATGGATGGAAAACATTTGATCATCTAGTCATGGAGATTTATTTCATAAATCAGGTTTTGCGTACCGGTGGTGCGGTGGTATTTGACGATAGTTATATGCCGTCTGTTCGCCAAGCAATAAGGTTAATTAAACGCTATTACGGCTATACTGAGGTTGATTACAAAAAGTACCGACACAGAGCGAAACTGCGACTTTTCCATATTTTGACATATCGCACGCATCATCGGCCTTATAGAGCATTGATAAAATTGGTCGATACGGCTGAGCAGAAACCGATCAAAGATTGGCACTTTTTCCGATCTGTATGATTATTCCGTTTCGGGGGGACTTCGATTTGACTACTGCGCTATTTACACACCCGAGTTTTCTCGATCATGATACAAGCGCTGGCCACCCGGAACGCATCGCCCGCATCGAAACGGTAAACGCGTCACTTGAGGGCGATTCTTGGAAAGCCCTCGAGCGCAGGGAAGCGCCGCGTGCGACCAAGGAACAATTGAGCCGTATACACGGCAGCGGATATATCGATATAGTATTAGATAATATCCCGGCGGAGGGTTTTGTCCGGCTAGATCCAGACACCGTAGTATCTGCCGGGTCCGGGGAGGCCGTACTGCATGCTGCAGGGGCTATCATTGGAGCTATCGACGCTGTAGCGGAAGGTGAAATTGACAACGCGTTCTGCGCTGTTCGCCCTCCGGGTCACCACGCCGAACCCTCGCGCGCGATGGGATTTTGCCTATTCAATAATGTCGCGATTGGCGCTTTGCATGCCCGCGTTGTGCACGACCTACGTCGCGTGGCGATTGTTGATTTTGACGTGCATCATGGGAACGGAACGCAGGCAGCGTTCGAGAGAGATCCAGATACGCTTTTCGCCTCCTCCCACCAGTATCCGCACTATCCTGGTACGGGCGCCGAGGCCGAAACCGGTGTTGGTAATATTTTCAACGCCCCACTCGACGCATACTCTGGTGGGAATGAATTCCGCGCTGTGATGGAAAGACGCATTTTGCCGGCGGTTCGCCAATTTGACCCGGATATTTTGTTTGTCTCCGCCGGCTTTGATGCACATGCCCGAGATCCCCTGGCTTCACTTTGTTTCGAGGAGAAGGATTTCGAGTGGGCGACAGCACAGTTGAAGGATATTGCTGGGGAATTCGCCGGCGGAAAGATAGTTTCCACCCTAGAAGGCGGATATGATCTCGAAGCTCTCGGCAACAGCGTCCAGGCACATGTTTCGGCTTTGATGAGCTAGTGGGGATAGTTTTGTTTTTTTTTGCTTACGAGGGTGCAGATAGGTTCCAGCCAGACTTCACTCGTTTTGAGGGGACGACAATTACGCGCATGGCTTGTCCTAAGGGGTTCGTAATTTTAGTCTTTGATTGGTAAGGGAGGGAGAGAAATGACGGATAATGACAAGATGGCGGACATTAATGAGATGTCATTTGAAGACGCGCTTCAGGAACTTGAGGAGATTGTACGAAACCTCGAGGGCGGTAAAGGTAGGCTTGAAGACTCCATAATAGCTTATGAGCGTGGCTCGAAGCTCAAGGCTCATTGCGAGAAGAAACTTAAGGAGGCACAGGCTAAGGTGGATGAAATCGCGCTTGGCGCCAATGGGGAGGCTAATGTGAGGCCTGCGGATATTGAGTGAGGTCCTTTCCATAGACCCCGTAAGAAACGCGTTAGATAGTTTCGGCGTTATGATGACCGAGACTTTGGATGCACTATTACCAGAACCGGCGGGCCCGGAGGGTAAGCTGTTTGATGTTATGCGTTATTCGGTCCTAGCAAAAGGTAAATTCCTGAGGCCTTACTTAGTACGTACCTCAGCGTTGATGTTTGACGTACCAGAAAAACGCTATTTGCAGGTCGCCGCTGCAGTGGAGATGGTCCATACTTATTCATTGATCCACGATGACCTACCTGCCATGGACAATGATGACATCCGGCGCGGCTCTCCATCCTGTCATAAAGCGTTTGGGGAAGCTATGGCAATATTAGCTGGCGACGCTCTTTTAACCTTTTCTTTCGAAGTTCTAAGCACGGGAAGCACGCATCCCGAACCGCAGGTACGTAGCGATCTCGTTGCAGCGTTGGCTGCCCGGGCCGGCGGCACCGGGATGGTTGGAGGGCAGGTGATCGACTTGGCGAGCGAGCACTCCGACGTGGATGCCGAACAGATTGCTCGCCTTGAAACCATGAAGACCGGCGCGTTGATCGCATTTGCAACCGCCGCAGGCGGGATGCTGGGTCAGGCTGGTACTGACGTTGTTCAGACCCTCGAGACATTTGGTTTTGAGCTTGGTCTCGCATTTCAGATCACCGACGATGTACTTGACGTTGAGGGTGATGAATACGATCTTGGAAAGAAGGTTGGCAAGGATGCCGAGTCCGGGAAGGCGACTCTCGTCTCCGCCCTAGGTGTTGATGGCGCGCGACGGGAGGCCCGGCGAGTGACTGACCGAGCTTTGGCGCGTCTAGATCAGTTCGGAGCACGCGCAGACGAAATGCGCTCGGTCGCGGAATTTGTGCTAGCGAGGAAAAACTGAACCAGGTTTGACGGTTCCTGTGTAGGTATTGAACAGACGAAGGGGAACGTAATGGCGCCTGAAACGCCGCTTCTCGATCAAGTAAACTCTCCCAAAGACTTGAAAAAATTTGAACCCGATCAGTTACAGGCGATCGCAGATGAGTTGCGCGCGGAAACAATCGATGCGGTTTCTGTTACTGGTGGACACTTGGGCGCTGGTCTAGGGGTTGTCGAATTGACAGTTGCACTGCACTATTTATTTGACACTCCGGAAGATAAGATTATTTGGGACGTCGGCCATCAGGTTTATCCGCACAAGATATTAACTGGCAGGCGGGACAGAATACGTACCCTACGACAGGGTGGAGGCCTCTCCGGATTTACTAAACGGAGCGAAAGCACCTACGATCCATTCGGTGCAGCGCACGCGTCGACGTCGATCTCTGCAGCATTAGGATTCTCGGTTTCTAGTGACCTTCAGGGCACGGAAAATCGGGCTATCGCGGTCATCGGTGATGGTGCCCTGACGGGAGGAATGGCTTATGAGGCGCTTAACAATGCGGGCGCAATGGATAATAAGCTTATCGTGATTTTAAACGATAATGATATGTCGATTGCGCCTCCTGTTGGCGCTCTCTCAGCCTACCTTTCACGGCTGATTTCATCCAAGTCCTATCGTTCATTACGCGATATCGGCTTACACATGTCGGATAAATTTCCACGGCCCATGAAGAGAGCGGCACAGCGAGCAGAGGAATACGTCCGTGGGATGTTGACTGGCGGCACACTGTTCGAGGAACTAGGCTTTTACTACGTTGGCCCTATCGATGGCCACAACATGGAACATTTGATCCCAGTTCTAAAGAACGTTCGCGACGATCAGGCCGACGGGCCCGTACTGGTCCATATTGTCACCCAGAAGGGCAAGGGATATGAACCAGCCGAACTGTCAGCGGATAAGTACCACGGCGTCAGTAAATTTAATGTCGGCACAGGTACTATCGATAGGGGTAAAGCCAACGCGCCTAGTTACACAAAAGTATTTGCCGAGAGCCTCATAAAGGAGGCGCGTGAGGACAACAAAATCGTCGCTATTACGGCTGCGATGCCATCAGGAACTGGGCTTGATATGTTTGGAAGTGAATTTCCTGATCGTACTTTCGACGTTGGACTGGCGGAACAGCACGCGGTGACTTTCGCGGCGGGGCTTGCTGCTGACGGTATGAAGCCCTTCGCGACTATTTATTCTACCTTTCTACAACGAGCATTTGATCAGATCGTACACGATGTTGCTCTACAAAATCTGCCCGTGCGTTTTGCAATGGACCGAGCCGGCTATGTTGGTGCAGACGGTCAGACTCATTGCGGTGCATACGATATTGCGTATCTCGGTTGCCTGCCCAACATGATTATCATGTCCCCGTCTGACGAAGCCGAACTCGTACATATGGTGGCGACCGCTGCCGATATCGATAACGCACCCTGCGCTTTCCGCTATCCGCGTGGTGAGGGTGTCGGTGCCGAACTTCCGGAACGCGGAGAAATTCTCGCTATCGGTAGGGGGCGAATATTGTGCGAGGGAACCAAGATCGCGCTCTTATCCTATGGAACGAGGCTCCAAGATTGTATGGATGCGGCTAAAGAATTGAATGCGCGCGGACTTTTTACCACTGTCGCCGACGCCCGCTTTGCAAAACCGCTGGATGAGGATATGGTTCGGCGCTTGGCGGAGGCTCACGAAGTGCTAGTCACCGTCGAAGAGGGGTCAGTCGGTGGCTTCGGCTCGCAGGTGGCGCAATTCCTTGCGATGGATGGCGTATTTGACACCGGACTTAAATTCCGCCCGATGGTGATGCCAGATCTCTTCCTTGATCAGGATCTTCCAAGGCGACAGGTGGAAATTGCCGGACTTTCTAATACTGATATTGTTGCTACTGCAATGGCAGCCTTGGGGATCGAAATGTTACCCTTTGAAAACGAGAGGGCTTGAACAACGTCCCGCCGAGCGCGACCCGATATTTTGCTCGTGGAGCGAGGTCTGGTAGACAATATTGAACAGGCTAGGGCTGAAATTATGTCCGGTAAGGTTTTCTCCGGCGAACAGCGGATCGAAAAGCCAGGCACACCGATTTCGATTGAAATGCCGATAGAGGTTCGTCGCCCAGATCATCCGTGGGTGTCACGCGGTGGTATTAAGCTCTACCACGCGCTCGACCATTTCGAAATTGGCGTTACCGGCGTCACTGCGATTGATGTGGGAGCGTCGACGGGCGGTTTCACCGATGTCTTGCTTTCTTGTGGCGCGGCCCATGTATACGCTGTCGATGTAGGGTATGGGCAACTTCACTGGAGGTTACGGAAAGATAACCGGGTATCAGTGCTCGAACGACAAAACGCCCGAGACCTCAACCGAGCCCAAATACCAATCTCAGTTGGCGCGGTCGTTTGCGATGTAAGTTTCACCAGTCTTGAGAGAGCACTGCCAGTACCGATGAATTTTGTCGCGCCGGGTGCATTTTTGGTGGCGCTTATTAAACCTCAATTTGAGGTTGCTAAAAAAGATGTTGGACATGGTGGTATAGTGCGTGATCCAGGCTTGCATCGGGAGGTCTGTAACCGAATTCAGAACTGGCTGAAAAATTTGTCGGGATGGACTGTTTTGGGAGTCGAGGAGAGCCCGATTAAAGGGACGGGGGGCAATACGGAGTTTTTGATTGCCGCTCGTTTCGAAAGCTGATGGATGCTAAAATCCAGAGTATTGGTAGTCTTGGAGATGGTACAGTAACGACTGGAAACGGCTCGATATATGTTTCTGAGGCACTTGGTCATTGCGGTATTACTACGGAGATACGTGACCGTGAGCGGTAACCACTCAGGACTTCGAAACTCGAGTGGTTCGACGCCGTAGTTATCGATCCACAACGCGCTGGTGCTGCTTCATATAGCGCCCAACTAGCGGCCTCCGCGGTGCCTCTAGTCGCACGCCTTTGATGTAGCGCTATGATTTTTGCCTGGGATTCCGGTCTTATTAATAATGGGTTTAAAATGGGCCTCGATCAGCCAATCGACCAATTTCTTTGGCCCGCCAAATCAAACTTGCAACAGTTTTCCATAGAGAACGATACAGATACTTTAATCATCACCAATAGCTCGAAAACTATATAACGTATTTAACAACACCCCGAGACGAATGATTATCGCTTTTTGGGAATAAGAAAACGTATTATGACTGAACTTGATTATGTCAAATGGTAAGCCATCGGAGAAAGATCCCGATCACTGATTTTTCAAACGGTCTAAATAACCGGATAACTGAAGGAGTGTGCTCGTCAACCTACCTGCCCTCGATGTCTCAGTAAATGATCGGCAAGAATGCAGGCCATCATTGCCTCCCCCACAGGTACACCTCGAATTCCGACACATGGGTCATGGCGCCCCTTAGTCTCGATCTCCGTGTTTTTCCCTTGCCGGGTTACGGTTTTCCTTGGGGTGAGGATCGAACTGGTCGGTTTAACCGCAAATCGGATAATTATATCCTGCCCGGTGGAGATACCGCCTAAAATGCCGCCAGCAGCATTAGACTGAAATTCGACCTCTCCGTTCTTCATCCGCATTTCGTCGGCGTTGTCTTCCCCTGAGAGCGCAGCAGCGCCAAAGCCCGCGCCAATTTCAACCCCCTTGACGGCATTAATACTCATTATCGCGGCCGCGAGGTCCGCATCAAGTTTTCCATATACCGGCGCACCAAGCCCGGCCGGAACGCCCGACGCCACAATTTGGATTACTGAACCAACCGACGACCCTTGTTTGCGAACGCCGTCTAGATATGATTCCCACTCTTTCGCTGCCGCCGAGTCGGGGCACCAAAAAGGGTTCTTACCTACACTGGCCCAGTGCCATTTTTTATTATCAATTCCCATTGCGCCCATCTGCACCATGGCTCCCCGGATCTTGATCTTACTACCCAGAATTTTGCGGGCGACAGCACCAGCAGCTACCCGGCACGCAGTTTCGCGGGCCGAAGACCGACCACCACCCCGGTAATCTCGGATACCATATTTTTTCCAGTAGGAGTAATCGGCATGGCCTGGTCTAAACTTGTCTTTAATTGTGGTGTAATCTCTCGACCGGGCATCTTGGTTACGGATCATCAGGCTTAGGGCGGTGCCTGTTGTTTTTCCCTGAAACACACCAGAGAGAATTTCCACGGTATCCGGTTCCTTGCGTTGAGTAACAAAGCGAGAAGAACCGGGCTTGCGTTTGTCCAGCCATGCCTGGATATCCTTTGTATCCAGCTTGATTCCCGGTGGTACGCCATCCAAAACACAGCCGATAGCAGGTCCGTGACTTTCTCCCCAAGTCGACACGCGGAAAAGGTGACCAAAACTATTGTCGGTCATGGGCTATTTTTCCTGCACGACCGATATGTCCGGGGAGTCAACAGCTTTCATGCCAACGACATGGTAGCCAGAGTCAACGTGATGTACTTCTCCAGTTACGCCTGTCGATAGGTCGGACAGCAAGTACAAGCCCGCACCGCCTACCTCGTCTATCGTAACATTACGTTTCATAGGCGAATTATATTCGTTCCACTTGAGGATGTAGCGGAAATCTCCAATACCGGATGCCGCCAGTGTTTTAATCGGGCCAGCAGAAATAGCATTAACCCGGATTTTGTCGCGGCCGAGATCGACAGCTAAATATTTCACGCTTGCCTCCAGCGCCGCCTTGGCGACGCCCATGACATTATAGTGGGGCACTACACGCTCGGCGCCTGCGTATGTCAGCGTCAGCAGGCTACCTCCGTTTCTCATTACCGGTGCTGCGCGCTGGCAGATGGCGGTAAAGGAATAACAAGAGATTTCCATCGTACGGGCAAAATTATCGAATGTCGTGTCTACGTAACGGCCTTTCAACTGGTCCTTGTCAGAATAAGCGATCGCGTGCACAACAAAATCCATATCGCCCCAATCCTCATACAACGTCGAGAATACATTATCGATGCTCTCCGGGTCGGTAACGTCGCAGGGTAGGACACGCTCGGAATCGATAGACTCAGCTAAAGGGCGCACGCGCCTCTCAAGAGCCTCACCTTGGAATGTGAAGGCGACTTCAGCGCCGTGTTGCGCCAGTGCTTTGCTTATTCCCCAAGCAATGGAGCGATCATTTGCGACCCCCATCACTAATCCACGTTTCCCGTGCATCAAAGCTGCCGCGTCTGACATCCCTACCTCACAGTTCCACACCGCGGGCCGCACAGAAACAGCACGAACCACATATTTTGGCATCCTACACCATCGTTCCGACTGGTCAATTTGCGAAGAAGTCCATGATTTAGCGCGCTGACCTCGTTGCGGTTGTTGTTATCGGGTTCGTGCGTACTAATAATTAGTTCGGCCCGATTATCTTCCATAGAATTCTGAACCATATTCCATAGCCTATTCATCTTACCTTCAAAGAGCATACCAATCTCTAAACTCAAGCCGTTCGCTGCTATATTTTTGACGTAAAAGAGAAGTTTGTGGAGGACTATATATGATATCTCTTTTGCGATGTTATTAGGCCTTTTACTCCGATGGCCTCAGTCCTTCTTAATCAAGAAGGATTGCATCGTTACGTCTCAGCCGGTATTCAACGGCCATTGAAGTCTACGCCTTTTTGACGGAGAGTTATCCGTTCAGGTTGTCGTCGGAGTTATAGCAATGTGCGAAGTTCGGCAAGCAAAAGGTAAGCATATGACGGGAGAAGACCAAAACGATCCGACCGCCCTATTTCAGGTATGGCTCGATGAGGCGCATGAAACTGAACCGAACGATCCAACGGCAATGACCTTGGCGACGGTTTCCCCGGATGGTACGCCCTCGGCACGAATGGTGCTGCTTAAGGAGGTGGACAAGAAAGGTTTCGTTTTCTACTCCAACACAGAGAGTAAAAAGGGTGTGGACTTAAACTCGACGGGTAAGGCGGCTTTGGTCTTTCACTGGAAATCTCTGCGACGACAGGTGCGGGTATCAGGCCCGACGGAACGCGTACACGACAGCGAAGCTGACGACTATTTCGCGAGCCGCCCCAGAGGCAGCCAAATCGGCGCTTGGGCTTCAGACCAATCACGTCCGCTTGAAGGCCGGTTTGAGTTAGAGAAGCGGGTTGCGCGCTTCGCTGCCAAGTTCGGTACCGGCAAAGTGCCGCGACCACCGTTCTGGACTGGCTATCGGGTGACTCCCCTTGAGATTGAATTCTGGCAGGATAAGCCGTTCCGTCTACATGAGCGTATTGTATATAGCCGCCAGGCAAATGGTGATTGGATAACTGGCAGGATATTTCCCTAAAAGATATAGATCCTGCGCAGTGGGCCGGAATTAATCCTTTTGTTTAGTTTTAAACGGAAAGAAGCGGATTATTATTTCCTTAATGACTGATATGGCGTTTAGTATCTCCCGCCCTAACCCCCCTCTAATAGCTATAAACGCCTGATAGTTGTCGAGAGTTTCCGATAAGCGTTAATACGTGGTTAGAATTTGACGCTTGAAGATGTAGATAAAACCCAGCATTCTTAGGTTGTAACCATTAGGTGGGTCGGTATGGCCAACGCGCTACCGGCTAGAATAGCTCGGGAGGCACGATGAGTTTCAAGACAATTCTGGTTCCTATCAGTTCGCCGGAAGCAAGCAGATCGACGTTAGATGCTGCATTACTGGTGGCGAAGCGCTGGGGATCCCATATAGAAGCGTTACACGTTCGCGCCGATCCGCGCGGCCTCGTCCCGTATACCGGCGAGGGTATGGACGGTTCCATGATCGAGGAAATCATGGACGTGACACAGCGAGAAGGTAATGCTCGCGCTAGCGAAACCAAAGCCATGTTCGAAACTTTTTGTACCGAAAATACACTGACTATAAGCGACACGCCATCAGCTGAGGCCAAGGTCACGGTGTCTTGGTCTGAAGACACGGGACGTGAAGATGAGATCGTTGCGCTTAAAGGGCGGCTCTATGATTTGATCATCGTGGGCCGTCCGCTGGCCACATCACCACTCCCGTCGCCGATCACGCTAGAAGCGGCACTACATGATACCGGCCGGCCAATACTTGTGGTACCACCGGAGACACCGACCGATATCGCCGGGCATATTGCAATCGCTTGGGAGGCGAGCCCGGAGGCCGCCCGCACTATCGCCGTTTCGATTCAGTCGCTGTCTCTGGCAGAGAAAGTAAGTATTTTGGCGCCGAAATTGCTACAACCTCTGCCTCTAAAACCCTCAGATTTGGTCGACCGTTTGATCTGGCACGGTATTACCGCCTCGATTCACGAATTCGATGCTCAGGCGGGAGGTCTTGGTGCGGCATTCCTCGCGCAAACCAGTGCAATAGGGGCCGACTTGCTGGTTAAGGGCGCATACTCGCAGAGTCGGCTTCGCCAGATGGTTCTCGGCGGTCGTACACGCCATATCCTTAATCATACTACCATTCCAACTCTTCTAGCGAAGTAATGAACACAGTATAAATACTGAATGACTGAAATACTAAGAACTTTGATTTTGACTGGCGCTAGCCGCGGGATTGGCCATGCGACGGTACGCCGGTTTAGTGAAGCGGGCTGGCGTATAATTACATGTTCGCGCGACGATTTACCGGAGGCCTACCCCGACGATCCTAACTGGGCACACCACATTCCCACTGATCTGGGTAACGCGGATGAACTGACAGCGTTTATAGAGCACGCAAACCAACTGATCGGCGAAGGCGGGCTATCTGCGCTGGTTAACAACGCCGCTATGTCCCCAAAGACGCCGTATAAGGAGCGGCTTGGCTGCTTGAATGGTGACGAGGGAGCTTGGAGAGAGGTTTTTGATCTTAATTTTTTTGTACCTCTTAAACTCTGTCGGGGATTCGCAGCCGCTTTGCACCGTGGAAAGGGCGCAGTGGTAAATATCACTTCTATCGCTGGGCATCGTGCACATCCATATGCAGGCTCAGCCTATTCAGTTTCCAAGGCGGCTCTTTCATCTTTAACTAGGGAGTTGGCAGTAGAATTCGCTGAGCTGGATGTTCGGGTAAACGCTGTAGCACCAGGTGAAATTGAAACCGAAATGATCGGGCCGGAATACGAATCGCTACTCCCCCGAATACCTCTCAACCGGATGGGATCCGCCGCCGAAGTTGCCGGCGCAGTCCTACAGCTCTGTACTTCTGACTTCGGTTATGTTACCGGGACGGAACTATTCGTTACCGGTGGTCAGCATCTTCTTTAAAAAATAGCATCTTCCATTTAGGCCTCATGACCTAGGCCAGCATACTGGCTAAAAATGAATCATTAAATGTTGCTTACTAGCCTTGGTATTTTGGTAATAAACTCGGCGGAGTGAGACCTTTAGTGATTCCCCGTTGATCCGAACCTATCTGCAAGGAAAACCTTCGGATCCAATTTCCGGCGTTAAAAGAAGAGCAGCATTTCGATTATGCAATAATTACTGTGATAGACAGTCGTAGCACTGATAAAGCGGTTATTTAATGTCTGTCAATGTCAGACGCGCTTTTGTAGATTCCGAAGCCAAGTTAAACGCCTTTTTACCAAGTCGATATCATGCGCAAGCCAGTCTTGGAAAAGTTTTTCTTCTGACTTTGGATTATGCAAATCATTCAGGCGAGCAAGTTCGATTTCGCAGGCATCGATTAAAAGATCCACTTGGTCTCGCCGTTCACCTCGATCCAGCAAGTCCAGAAAACGCATTTTAAGGGCGATGACCAGTTTCGACATATCTGTAAGTGGTGGTCGTACCGTTGCCTTCAGCAACGTCAATAGCTCTCCTCGCCCCTGTTCGGTGAGAGAAAGAACTGCCTCGGGTTCATCGCTGTCTGAATAAATCAGACCTTCATAGCGTAAAAGCTCGATTGATGGCCCGGTCAGCTCCAGAGATGGTCCGGCGATGCGGCCAACGAACTGACGAACCGCATTTGCGAGACCCGCATAATCCAATGGCGTCTCAGACAGGATGCCGAGTAAAACAAGTCTGATTGTTTCCTTCGGAAGGAGGGAGTTATCGCTGAACATAAAGCTAATCTACCACCATAAAACTAATAAGTCTAAAGCCCTCGACTTCGAATTATGCCGCTGCGGATATTGCAAGGCGACCCCAAATTTCCTGTAAAGATCTAACCAGATGCGACATGTCCTCGTCAGAGTGAAGTGGTCCAGGTGTTAAACGTAAGCGCTCGCTGCCTTTTGGAACCGTTGGATAGTTGATCGGTTGCACGTAAATGCGATGTAGGTTCATCAGCTCGTCGGTTACTTGTTTGCAAAGCACAGGATCGCCAACAAGAATCGGAACGATGTGCGACGCTGATTGCATCACCGGGAGGTCCGCTTCCCGAAGGAGCCTTTTCAAGGTTGAGGCCCGTTCCCGCTGATGCTTCCTCTCTACACCGCTGCCTTTCAGATGCCGAACGCTCGCGAGGGCGCCCGCTGCAACGGCGGGAGGTAGTGCAGTCGTGAATATGAACCCGGATGCATAGGAGCGTATAAAATCGATCATCGACGCGGAACCTGCGATATATCCCCCAATCACACCAAAAGCCTTCGCCAAGGTGCCCTGAATGACTGTTATTCGGTCCATCGCACCGTCTCGTTCAGCGACCCCCGCACCTCGAGGGCCGTACATCCCGACCGCGTGGACCTCATCCAAATAGGTCATCGCATTGTATTTATCCGCGAGATCACAAATTGCCTCAATCGGCGAAATGTCACCATTCATCGAATAAACGGACTCAAAAACGATTACTTTCGGCCGGTGGATGTCAATCGACTGGAGTTTTCGCTCCAAGTCTTCCATATCATTATGTGCGAAGATAACTTTTTCAGACATACTATGGCGTATGCCAGCGATCATGGAAGCATGATTATCTGCGTCTGAAACAAGCACACAATCGGGCATCTGAGCTCCAATGGTGGACAAGGCCGCTTCGTTTGCAACATATCCAGATGTAAAAACAAGGGCGGATTCGGTCCGGTGTAGGTCCGCTAGTTCCTCCTCCAAAAGTACGTGGTAATGTGTTGTACCCGATATATTACGGGTTCCTCCGGCTCCTGCCCCAACTTTGTCAATTGCTTCCTTCATCGCTTTGCGGACAAGCCCACTCTGTCCCATTCCGAGGTAATCGTTAGAACACCAAACCGTGACATCTTCGGTGCCGTCTTCGGAATGACTCGTCGCCCTGGGGAAGGCGCCTACCTGCCGTTCCAGATCAGCAAACACCCGATATCGGCCCTCACTTTTGAGATCCAAAATCCGATCAGCAAAAAACTGTTCGTAGTTCATCGACGGCGCTCTCCAAGACACTTCGGGTGTCAAATAAGGGTCGACAACAAATCATCACCCACCGCGAGAAGATAATAATATAGGTAAAACCGAATGGAAATACATGGCTACCCCAGTTTTGATAACGTTCCGCTTTTTGGGCTGATATGTCGCGCCTTAAGATACGTAAAGTGGAAATTTTATGTAAAAAAACCAGAATCGGCGGCAATCCAAGTCTCTTGCAATGCCTCGCTAAACCTATCGAACATTTCGTTAATCTCAGCGTTGGAAATTATAAGAGGGGGGCAAAACGCTACACGGTCGCCCATTGCTCGCAGAATCAGGCCCTTCTTCTGGGCTTGAGCGACCAGCCACGGACCTACTTTACCCGTCGGCTCAAAGGGAGTTCTAGTCTCTCTATCAGCGATCAATTCTATTGCGCCGACAAGCCCCAGACCCATCGTTTCGCCAACTAGAGGGTGGTCTTTAAAACTATGTAGGCGTTTAAGGAAAGCTGTGCTTCGGGCTTTTACTTGGGAGATCAGGTCCATTTCCTCGTATATTTTTAGTGTCTCTATTGCAACCGCGGCTGGGACCGGGTGACCGGAATAGGTGTAACCGTGTCCGAAAACTCCCATATTATCGGTCTCGGGCGCAATGGAATCGAAAACTCGATCGTTGACCATCAAAGCCGAGATTGGCAGATAGCCGGATGTAAGTGCCTTGGCGCAGGTTAGAATATCCGGGTTCAA
>CEUL01043874.1_pt1 | contig 19480 bp, 15 predicted proteins | sample 427021 | NCBI WGS metagenome assembly CEUL01 (sample SAMEA2622800, study PRJEB7988) | marine metagenome | isolation source: saline water (ENVO:00002010), including | reverse complement strand
TTTTTATGTGAGATTCATTTACTAAATTAATTGTTGGGTAGGAATCATGAAGAGTCAGAGGTACATGTATTGTTACCAAATCACATTCAAGCAAACTGTCAAAATCAACTAGCTCAGGTTTTGAAATAAATGGATCGCATGCATAAACATCAAAGTTTAAGGCTCTTAAAATTTTGTATAGCCTTTTTCCAATGTTGCCATAACCAAGAATGCCAATACTCTTTTTTTCATGAAAAAGTCCCTCTTTAACCAACTCTCCTATTGCTGCTAATACATAATGAATGACACTGTAAGCATTACAACCAGGAGCATATGACCAAGCAATATGCTCACTTTCTAAAAAATCTATATCTAAATGATTTACTCCAGCAGTTGCGGAGGCAACAAAACTTATTCCTGTGCCCTCACAAAGTTTTTGATTTACGGAGAGAGTTGAGCGAACCAACAAAGCATCGATATTTTTAAGATCAAAAGCTGAGACATTGCTAGAGTCAAACAATTTTAATGAGTATTCAGCATCAAGCAGATCATCTAATCTTGCTTTAATTTCAAGAATTTGGAAATCAGCTGCTATTTTAATCAATGAGATTTATCCCTAAATATAATACTTTTTATCCAACCAAATAATGAATTTTGACCAAGTGTATACCGATCAAGTAAGTCAAAATCTTTTGCAAGCTTGGCTGGATTTTTAAAAAAATCTTTACGGGTTGTAAATTCGCCCTCGTCTAAATCTCTGATAAATATTGCCGGATTACCAGCATATATAGTATTTTTAGGAATATCTTTTGTAACAACCGACCTGGCTCCTACAATACTATTTTTCCCGATATTAACTCCTTTACATATCATTGCATCTTCTCCAATCCAAACATTTTCCTCTAGAGTTACCGGCTTTGGATCTCCAACAACTTTTGTTCTATCATAAATTCCATGCCAGTCAGCATCAGTTATGCACGCTCCATGTCCAAACATACAGGAGTCTCCGATTACAACCCTATCAGCGGCCATAATTCTTACACCAGGAGAGATTAAAACGTAATTACCAATTTCGACCTTTCCATTCCAATTACCAGTGTCCCAACTAGTTATTTGAATATAGTCATCTCGAGCAGAAATAAATGTAGGAAAATTACCGACGGAAATATTTGAACCAAAAAGCTTGATATATCTCGGCTTAAAAAAAACTGGTCCTTTTCCCAGATTTTTAAATTGGGGTCGAATAAATCTATTGACATATCTCACATTGATTTTTGAAGCAATCTTTTTTAACCAATATGGGCGACTATCTTTTCTAATTTTTTATCTCCGATTTTAATTTGGTCCTTGTATGATAGAGTACCGAGAAATTTGTGGGCTTATTTTTTTGAAAAATTTACTAAAAGAATTAAAACAATTGCTTAAGATAGGTGTTCCAATCTATGGCTCGCAAATCTCTTACATGGGTATGGGGGTAACCGATACCATTGTTGCTGGAAGAGCAAGTGCTCTAGATTTGTCTGGATTAGCAATTGGTAATGCTCTTTCAATGCCTTTTTATTTTCTTCTTGGAGGTTGTCTATTTGCTGTTACTCCAATTGTAGCTCAACTTTTTGGAGCAAAAAAATACGAGGAAATTGGACAAAAAGTTAGAGAAATTCTTTGGGTTAGTATAGCTCTCGGCCTTTTTGGATTTATTCTCTATAGAAATTTAAGTTTTTTTATTCCCTTTTTTGATATTGATGAAAATATTGCACTAATTTCAGATGGATATTTAAAAGCTATGTCATATGGTTTTATTGCTAATATGGTTTTTACTTGTCTTCGTTGCTATAGCGAGGGTATGGGCCTAACTCTTCCTGTTTTTTATGTTGCTTTTATTGGAATGCTTCTGAATATTCCACTCGATATTATTTTCGTATACGGTTATTTTGGAATCCCACCAATGGGAGGAATTGGCTGTGGAATTGCAACATCAATAAATATAGTTATCGGAGTAATTGTTTTAGTGATTGTTATTCTTAAAAAAAAGGAATATGCGCCAACAAAAATATTTTCAAGTTTTTCACTTCCTAATTCTGAAACTACAAAAGAAGCTCTAAAACTTGGACTGCCTATTGGTTTTGGAGTTTTTGTAGAATTAAGTATGTTTTCAGGCGCTGCTTTAATACTTGGATCACTTGGTTCAGCAGTCATTAGTGGCCATACAGTTGCAATTAATATAGTTAGTGTTTTATTTATTTTGCCATTATCTTTTGGTCTTGCATCTGCTACAAGAATAGGAAATTTAGTTGGTGAAGTAGAATTTGAAAAAGCCAAATATGCTTCTCATGTTGCTATTTTAATTTGTTTAAGTGGAGCAATAATAAATATGGCGGTTATCTTAATATTTAGGGAAAGCCTAGTATCAATTTATTCGTCTGATGTTGCTGTAATTTCAATTGCAATTAATCTTTTACTTTTTGGAGCAATTTTTCAAATTCCTGATGGCATGCAAATGGGAGCATTAGGCAGCCTGAGAGGTTACAAAGATACTTTTGCTCCTATGTTGATGATAATTTTGACTTATTGGTTTATTGCCTTACCAGGAGGATATTATTTAACTTATTTTGGAATATTTGGCAATCCAATGGGTCCTTCAGGCATTTGGATAGGAATGATTGCTGGATTGACAGTATTTGCAAGCATGATAATTCCAAGACTAAATTATATTGCCAATAAGTTTATAAGTAGTACTATCCGAGAACTTCCTTAGTTTTAGTTCCAATTTGAAGTAAATTTTCTGCAATATGCACACCGCATTCCTCTAACTTCTTAATTTTGTCAGCAGCCGTTCCTTTGCCACCAGCAATTATTGCTCCAGCATGACCCATCCTTTTTCCAGAAGGAGCTGTTTGACCAGCTATATATGAAATAACTGGTTTAGATACATTATCTTTAATGTATTCTGCAGCCTCTTCTTCCGCCGTGCCGCCTATTTCTCCCACCATAACTATAGCTTTGGTTTGATTATCAGCCTCCAACATTTTTAATACATCAATGAAAGAAGTTCCAGGAATTGGATCTCCCCCAATGCCAATACATGTGCTTTGGCCCAGGCCTAAATCTGTTGTTTGTTTAACAGCTTCGTAAGTTAAAGTACCAGATCTAGAAATAACACCAACTGAACCTTTAGAGTGAATACTACCTGGCATAATACCTAATTTCGCTTCACCAGGAGTAATTATCCCTGGGCAATTTGGTCCTATTAAAGTTACACCTAACTCATCAATTTTCTTTTTAACAATTAACATATCTAGAGTTGGAACACCCTCGGTAATGCAAATGATTAATTTTATTCCTGCATCAGCAGCCTCTAAAATTGAATCTTTACAGAATTGTGCTGGTACAAAAATAATTGACGCATTGGGTTCTACCTTTTCAGTAGCCTCATGAACAGAATTAAAAACAGGAATACCTAAATGTTTTTGCCCGCCCTTTCCTGGGGTAACGCCTCCAACAATGTTTGTTCCATATGCGATAGACTGCTCAGAATGCAAGGTTGCTTGAGAGCCAGTGAAACCTTGGACTAAAAGACGTGTTTTTTTGTCAACTAGTATGCTCATCTGCTAAGCTCAACTGCTTTTTTTGAGGCTTCCTCAAGATTATTTAAACTCTCAATTGAGGCATTAGATTTAGCAAGTATATCACTGCCAATATCAGCATTATTTCCTTCAAGCCTTACAACCACTGGAATAGAAACTCCAACCTCTTCAATTGCTGCCAAGATACCTTCAGCAATCAAATCACACCTAACTATACCTCCAAAAATATTCACTAGAACAACTTTTACTTCGGGATCAGCTAGTATCAATTTAAATGCTTTTGAGACTCTTTCTTGAGTAGCAGTTCCACCAACATCAAGGAAATTTGCTGGCGAACCACCGAAATATTTAATAGTATCCATTGTTCCCATTGCTAAACCAGCACCATTTACCATGCAACCTATATTTCCATCTAATGAAACATAGCTTAAGTCATTTTTAGCAGCTTCAGCTTCTCTGGGATCTTCTTGAGAAGGATCATGCATTGCTTGAATTTCTGGCTGTCTATAAATCGCATTAGAATCAATATTAATTTTTGCATCTAAACAATGAAGCTTTCCTCCTTTAGTTATTACTAATGGATTAATTTCAAGCAAGCTTAGATCATAAGAAATAAATAAATCAGTTAATTGCGGAAGCATTTTTGAGAACTGTTTTGACTGATCATTATCTAAACCTAATACTTTTGAAATTTTTCTTGCCTGAAATCCCAATGGACCTGTTAAAGGATCAATGGATTCATAAATTATCTTCTCAGGTGTTTTTTCAGCAACCTCTTCTATATTGACTCCACCCTCACTTGAGCCAATAAAAACAATTCTCTGAGTACTTCTATCAATAACTGCGCTCAGATAAAGTTCTTTTGCTATGTCAGTGCACTCCTCTACTAAAATGGAGCTTACTAGCTGCCCATTAGAATCAGTCTGATAAGTAACCAGTCTATTACCAAGCCAATGATTAGCAAATTCTATTGCTTCTTCAGGCGAATTAACTAACTTTACACCTCCTGCCTTACCTCTTCCTCCAGCATGTGCCTGCGCTTTCACTACCCATTTATCTCCACCAATATCTCTACAGGCACTCAAGATATCATCTGAAGAAGTAACAACTGAATTCTTTGAAACTGGCAAGCCAAATTTTGCGAAGAGTTCTTTTCCTTGATACTCATGGAGATTCATTTTTTATTATTTCCTATGTGTATAGCTTGCTCATTTACTGCAAGCGCAGCTTCATGCAATGCTTCAGAAACTGTTGGATGACTAAAAATAGTTAAACCCAAATCCTCAGCACTGGCACCAAATTCCATGGCAACTACTCCTTGTTGAACGATATCAGCAGCAGAGGGACCAAAAGCATGAACGCCTAAAATAGTATCTGTTCTCTTATCAGCTATTACTTTTACAAAACCAGTACTTTCACCCGTTGCCAAGGCTCTTCCACTGGCCGCAAATGGGAAAGAGCCAGTTTTAAATTCTACTCCTGCATCACTAAGCTCTTTTTCATTTTGTCCTACCCATGCAACTTCTGGATGTGTATAGATTACAGATGGAACAAGATCGTATTCCATTTTAATATGATTTCCTGCGATTCTTTCAGCAACCATGATACCTTCTTCGGAAGCTTTATGCGCCAACATTGGACCTCTAACAACATCACCAACCGCCCAAATATTTTTTATTTGTGTTTCACAAAAATCGTTAACCGGAATGAAGCCATTTTGATCAATTGATAGATTGCAATTTTTATCAAATAAATTGTTTGTGTAAGGTTTGCGACCGACAGCAACAATTAATTTATCAAAAATTAATTCAGACTGATTTCCATTTTTATTAAAATTTACAGTTACATTTTCTTTATTGGATTTTGCAGCAGTTACTTTGCAGTTTAAATTAATATTTAATCCCTGCTTATTAAATTCTTTGAAAACGTCATCAGAAATTTTTGAATCAGCCATAGGTAAAAAATCATCCATTGCCTCTAAAATTGTTACCTTTGATCCAAGCCTAGACCATACACTTCCAAGCTCTAATCCAATAATACCAGCCCCAATTACTCCCAATGTCTTTGGCACTTTCTTAAATTCAAGGGCACCAGTACTGTCAACAATATTTTTATTATCTACCTTCGCTACAGGTATATCTATTGGCATAGATCCTGTAGCAATAATAATATTTTTGGTTTTAAGCAATTCAATATTGTCTTCATTGCTGACCTCAACATTATTTGAGTCAATTATTTTTGCGTTTCCAATAATTTGAGATACTTTATTTGCTTTTAGAAGCCCTGCAACTCCTGACGTAAGCTGAGAAACAATTTTGTTTTTCCTTTCCATCATTTGCGAAATATCTATACTGGGCTTAGAAACCTTTATTCCATGATCAGAGAAATGATTTAAAGCATCTGCGTATCGATGTGATGAATCTAATAATGCTTTAGACGGGATGCAGCCAATGTTGAGACAAGTGCCTCCCAATTTCGGCTTATTGTTGCTAGAAGATTTTTCAATACAGGCAGTTTTTAAACCTAACTGAGAGGCTCTTATTGCAGCAACATAACCTGCTGGCCCACTTCCAATTACAATAACGTCGAACATCTAAAAATATTACAAATTTAATAAAAGTTTTTCAGGAGATTCAAGTTGATCTTTAATAGCTATTAAGAAAGAGACTGCCTCTTTTCCATCTAGGAGGCGATGATCATAACTTAGAGCTAAATACATCATCGGTCGAATAACTATCTCTCCATCAATTGCTACTGGACGATCTTGAATTGTATGCATGCCTAAAATTGCTGTTTGGGGAGCATTAAGTATAGGAGTAGATAATAATGACCCGAATACTCCTCCATTAGAGATTGTAAATGTCCCGCCCTGCATTTCTGAAATTGAGAGTTTTCCATGTCTTGCTTTATCTGAGAAGTCTAAAATAGATTTTTCGACGTCAGCTATTCGAAGACTGCCAGCGTCTCTTATTACTGGAACAACCAAGCCTCTATCTGTTGAAACAGCTACACCAATATCCTGATACCCATGATAGACAATATCACTTCCATCAATTGAAGCGTTTACAACAGGAAATTTCTTTAGCGCTTGCACAGCTGCCAAAACAAAAAAACCCATGAAGCCTAACTTCACGCCATGTTCTGCTTGGAAGTCATCACCATACTTAACACGCATGTCTTTAACTGGTTTAAGATCAACCTCGTTAAAAGTTGTTAGCATTGCTGTTTCCTGCTTCACAGTAAGCAGTCTATTCGCTATTGTTGAGCGTAATCTAGACATTGGAACTCGTTCCTCTGACCTTTCTGGGGAAGATGAAGACAGACTAGCAGAAGAACTTACAGATTTATGTTCATCTTCGATAACAGGTGCATCTAAGTGATTAACAAGGTCTGCTTTGGTAAGCCTTCCATTTTTTCCAGAACCTTTAATATCATCTTCATTAAGATCATGTTCTTTTAATAGCTTTTTAACTGCTGGACCATGTTTTAAAGGAGGCTCTTTGATTTCGTTGCTATTTTCAGCAACCTCCTCTTTTTCAACTTCACCAATGGCTTCATTGTCTGGAGCCTTGGACGGCTGATCAATTTTCTCTTTTGTGAATTCAGCTATAAGTTCAGCGCTCAATACGGTCTCACCAGCAGGTTTCAGAACTTTTGAAACTACACCATCAAATGGAGCAACAACCTCCAAGACAACTTTATCCGTTTCTATTTCTGCGATGACCTCATCTTGTTTTACATAGTCGCCTTCTTTTTTAACCCAATTTGCAATTGTTCCATCTGCAACAGACTCGGGAAATGTAGGTGATTTAATTTCAGTAGACATAATTATTTCTCTTTTGTTAGGGCCTCCGTTACAAGGGCTTCTTGTTGTTGAGTGTGTAATTTATTTAAACCAACAGCAGGCGCGGAAGATGCCTCACGACTGACTAATTGGATTTCTTTCTTCGAATTTAATTTATCTAGAACCATTTGAAGTCTATGACGATGGTTATACCATGCACCTTGATTAGTTGGTTCCTCCTGGCACCATACAAATTTTTTAACATTTGTATAAGTTTTTAAAATTTTTTCTAGAGTATCGTAGGGAAATGGATAAAGTTGCTCAATTCTTATTAATGCAATGCAATCAAGGTTAAGTTCATCTCTTTTTGACTTTAAATCATAAAATACTTTACCTGAACACAAAATTATTTTCTCTACCTTATCAGGAGAAATATCTGAATCATCAATAACATAACTAAAAGAGCCTTTAGTCAAATCCTCCAGATTGGACACTGCTTGTGGATTTCTTAACAAACTCTTAGGAGAAATTACTATTAAGGGTCTCCTCATCATACGAATTGTTTGAAATCTTAATAAATGATAAATCTGAGCAGGTGTACTAGGAACACAAACTTGAATATTTTCATTGGCGCACAATTGTAAAAACCTCTCTAATCTTGCACTACTATGCTCAGGACCTTGTCCCTCATATCCATGAGGAAGAAGCATAACCAACCCAGACAGTCTTTCCCATTTGTGCTCAGCAGAAACTATGAACTGATCAATAACAACCTGAGCTCCATTTACAAAATCACCAAATTGCGCTTCCCATATCACTAGTCCACGTGGGCTAGTAGCAGAATAACCATACTCAAAGCCAAGAACAGCTTCTTCAGATAAAAGAGAATCATATATATCTATTGTGCTATTTGATTTTTTTGCAATATCTACTAAAGGCATACAACCTTTTCCATCCTCTTGATTTAATACTATGGCATGACGATGAGAAAATGTTCCTCTTCTAATATCTTGACCAGAAAATCTTATAGGATATCCTTGATCAAGTAGAGTTGCATAAGCCATGTTTTCTGCAAAGCCCCAATTTATTGGAATTTTTCCGTCTGCCATTTTTCGTCTATCAGAGAAAATTTTGTCTACCTGTTTCTGCAGAATGTAATCAACCGGAGGAGTAAATGCTTGATATGCGAGCTCCTTAAATCTTTTCTTATTAAATGAGGATTCAATCTTAACGTCGCCTTTTTGATCCATGTATGGTGTCCAATCAAACCACATTGACTCATTTGGTTTTGTAGCAAGGTTATGAACAACAGAATCGCCTTTTTCTAGGGCGGACCTGTAATTTTTTTCTGATTCATCACACTCAGGCTGAGTAATGACCTTCATTGAAATAAGTTTTTGTTGATAAGCACTTTTAACGGTTGGATGTTTAGCTATTTTTTGATACATGATAGGTTGAGTCGATGATGGCTCATCGGCTTCGTTATGACCTCTTCGCCTATAACAAAACATATCTATGACTATATCTTTCTTGAAATTATATCTATACTCGCACGCTAATTTTGCTGCAAAAACTACCATCTCTGGATCGTCTCCATTTACATGAAGAACTGGCGCCTCTATCATCTTTGCAACGTCAGTTGCATATTGTGTTGATCTTGAATCCTCCTCATTCGAAGTGGTGAAACCTATTTGATTATTCACAATTACATGAATGGTGCCACCAACTCCATAACCTCTTGTTTGTGACATTTGAAGTGTTTCCATTACAACACCTTGACCAGAAAAAGATGCATCACCATGAATTAAAATTGGTATAACAAGCTCTTTTTTGTGATCCTTAATTCTATCTTGTCTTCCCCGAACTGAACCAAGAACAACTGGGTCAACAATTTCAAGATGAGATGGATTATTAGCCAATGATACGTGCACTTCTCCATTCGGAGTTAAGATGTTGGTTGAAGAACCAAGATGATACTTGACATCACCTGTGCTTGCTCCCTCTAACTCATAATCCTCCTCAAACTCGGTAAATAACTCAGATGGTGGTTTTCCTAGAACATTAATCAAGAGATTTAATCTACCTCTATGTGCCATACCAAAACAAATCTGTTCTGCGCCAAATACACCGCAATTTTGAATAAGGCTATCGACTAGAGGAATTAATGACTCTGCTCCGTCGATGCCAAATCTTTTCATACCTGGATATCTCGATGCTAGGAATTTAGCTAAGCCTTCGGCTGAACTTAAACGCTTCAAAATATATTTTTGCTCTTCCGGATTGAAATCTAATTTCCCAAGATTTGGTTCTAAACGTTTTTGAAACCACAACCTCTCAGATAATGAAGAAATGTGATTGTATTCAATCCCGAGGGTCTGACAATAAATTGAATCCAAAGCTTTTAAAATTTCTGACAGTGTGGCTGATTCTTTGCCAATATTGAATGAGTCTAAATTGAATGTTTCAGATAGATTTGAAGAATCTAAACCATAAAATTCAATCATAAGATCATCAGAATTTCTAACCGATCTCAATCCTAATGGATCTAGTTTGGCTTTTTGGTGTCCCCTATTCCTATATGCTTCAATTAATTGTAGGACTTTAATTTGATTCGTATTTAAATGAGCTTCGCTTGAAAGAACTTTCGGTGCCGGATTAACTTCATCTTGTTTAAATTTGTTGATAATTTCTTGATGAGAAATTTCTTCGTGCGCTCCATTAACTTGAGGTAAAGAATCAAAGTATATTTTCCAATCCTCAGGAATTGAGGATGCATCCTTAAGATAAGATTCATACAAAGATTCTAAATAAGCACTATGTGCACCTGCAGTATGCGAAGTTGAACGGAGATGATCAATATTATTCATTACCTACCCAGCCTTGTCAGAGGTAATAAGGTTTTGCTTATTTTTATTTGAAAGCAACATTGATTTTATTTCTCCAATTGCTTCATTAGGATTTAACCCTTTTGGACATACGCTCACGCAGTTCATGATTCCGTGACATCTGTAAACACTAAATGGATCAGACAAACTTTGAAGCCTTTCTGCGGTTTTTGTATCTCTTGAATCTGCAATAAATCTATATGCCTGTAGAAGAGCTGCCGGGCCAACAAACTTATCAGGATTCCACCAAAAGGATGGGCAGCTTGTTGAGCAACAAGCGCAAAGGATGCATTCATAAAGGCCGTCTAACTTATCTCTATCTTCTGGTGACTGTAATCGCTCTCCTATATCAACAGGAGTATCATTTTGTAAGAAAGGCTTAATCTTTTCATATTGAGCATAGAACTCTGTCATATCTACAACTAGGTCCCTTACAACAGGAAGGCCAGGCAATGGACGAAGATCTATCTTATTTTTTTTAATTACAGAGGATAAAGGTGTGATACAAGCTAAACCATTTTTTCCATTGATGTTCATGCCATCAGAACCACACACTCCCTCTCTGCATGATCGTCTATAAGAAATAGTAGGATCTTTTTCCTTTAACTGATTAAGTAGTTCCAAAACCATAATATCTCTCTTTGGCTTTTCAAACTCGAAACTTTGCATATAAGGAAATTTATCCTTTTCTGGATTATATCTGTAAATATTGACGTTGATTGTCATTCTTTGCTCTTAATATGTCCTTACTTTTGGTGGAAATGCTTCAACTTGAGCAGGCTCAAAATTAACATGTCTCTTGCCTAAAATTCTTGTAGTCGGATCGTATAATGAATGACACAACCAATTATCATCATCTCTCTCAGGATAGTCCTCTCTGGCATGAGCTCCTCTGCTCTCTGTTCTTTGGAGAGAGGAAATAGCAGTTGCCTCAGCGACCTCAAATAAGTTTTGAAGTTCAATAGCTTCCACTCTATTGGTATTAAATGCAGCACTTTTATCTTTTAAATGAAGATTCTTAATTTTTTCACGAATATCTTCTAAGGCAGATACACCTTTCTCCATATAATCGCCTCTCCTAAATACACCAAAATAATTTTGCATTACTTCTTGAAGTTCTTTCTTTACGTCTGAAACCTCATAGCCAGCAGAAGATTCATTTAATATATTTAAATTATGAAGAGCTTTATCAATATCATCTTTGTTTGCATCTGCTACACCGCCACCAGATTTCATTGCTTCATTGATATGAATACCAGCAGCCCTTCCAAAAACAACCAAATCTAAAAGAGAGTTACCACCTAGCCTATTAGCACCGTGCACCGAAACACAAGCAGCTTCCCCAACTGAAAAAAGTCCAGGTATATATTCATTGTTTGAGCTACTAATTTTAAATGCTTGGCCATGAATATTTGTAGGAGTGCCGCCCATCATATAATGACATGTAGGCACTACTGGTATTGGCTCGTAAACCGGATCAACCGCTGCAAATGTTCTAGACAATTCACAAATACCTGGTAATTTTGCGTTCAAAACATCAGCTCCAAGATGATCAAGTTTTAAAAATACATGATCTTTTTGATCACCACATCCACGGCCCTCAAGAATTTCTAAAACCATTGAACGAGCAACTACGTCTCTTCCAGCAAGATCTTTGGCATTCGGAGCATACCGCTCCATAAATCTCTCTCCATCTTTATTTATAAGATAGCCTCCTTCACCTCTACATCCCTCTGTTACAAGAGAGCCGGCACCATAAATTCCTGTAGGATGAAATTGCCACATTTCCATGTCTTGAGCAGGAATTCCTGCTCTTAATGACATTCCAAGACCATCACCAGTGTTAATAAGTGCATTTGTTGTTGAGGAGTATATCCTTCCGGCACCTCCGGTTGCTAAGACAGTTGCTTGAGCTTTTAAATATGCAACCTCTCCTGACTCAATAGAAAATGCAATTACCCCAGTAACTTCTTTTGATTGGTTGAGAACCAAATCGACTGCAAACCACTCATTGAGAAAGTTAGAGCCCTCTTTAACATTATTTTGATAAAGAGTATGTAAAAGAGCATGTCCAGTTCTATCTGCAGCAGCGCATGTTCTGGCAGCCTGACCTCCTTTTCCAAAATCTTTAGACTGGCCACCAAATGGACGCTGATAAATTCGACCATTTTCGGTTCTTGAAAAAGGTAATCCCATGTGCTCAAGTTCAAAGACAGCTTTGGGCCCTTCAGAGCACATGTACTCTATAGCATCTTGATCCCCAATATAATCTGAGCCCTTCACAGTATCATACATATGCCAACGCCAATCATCTTGAGGATCAGCACTAGCAATTGCACAAGTTATGCCTCCTTGAGCTGAAACAGTATGGGATCTTGTTGGAAAAACTTTTGAAACAACAGCTGTTTTTAATCCGGATTTAGCCAATTCCAAAGACGTCCTCATTCCTGAGCCACCTCCACCAATAACAAGTACATCAAATTCAAGGGTTGAAATGTTCGAAGAATTTAAAACGTTCAAAATTTATCTCCAAATAATAAATAAAGTAGTAATCACAATCAAAATGCCCAAAGCAACAAATAAGAATGTATATCCACTTCTGATTAAATCTGCATACCTAGCTAGGGTTGGATGAAGAAATCCAAGAGTCCTTGGAGTGAAGTAATCAGTGCCAACAGTCCATAGCCCTATGAAGGTATGAATAAGAATGAAAAAAGCTGCAAATGAAGTCGATAGCTGGAATAGTGTTTGATTTGTAAAAAAAATCCAAGAACTGTATTCGATAGGTTGATTGTATAGAATAAAACTTAACACCCATATCGTATAACCAAGCATAAATAGTGCTGACAAGCGAAGTAAATAAAATAATGATGAACCTTTCATATATATAGCTTTGTCATCAAAAAAAAGAATAGTGCTGACCATATTATTAAAACAAAGTATGCAGATTTTTTAGAGGCGCTTAATGATTCACCAATATGAACATCTTGCAGCAAATGTCTTATTCCCGTTAGTATGTGATAAATATATACGAGAAAACTAAAAGCAACAAATGTTGATATTATATTCGGATTACTCAAAATATCTCTAACAAAAATAAAATCATTATAACTTTTTGTTGAGTAATATAGAAGGCATAAGGCAAGTGGGAGTGTTATAAAAAAATTATAGATTCCAGATAGTCTATGGGTAATAGAGATCAATGCGGATACAGGAAGTCTGATCTGCAATAAATTTATATATACCGGTCTGTAAACTGGCCTTAATTTGTTGTGGTTAGTTGACAAATGTTCCCTTCTTATGTCGTATAAAATACATTGTAACAAGTATTTAGGGCATATCCTAAATAATTTTTGTAGTGAGATTTGAAATTAAATGTAATTAAATGTCAATAAGATTAAAAAACCTTAATTTAAAGTATTTAAGAGACATATAATAAGTAGTATTACTACATATTTTAAGCATTACTTACTTTTTCTAGTATGATTAATCAACCGCTTTTTCTTTTTAATTTGCCTTGAAGTTAATTTATTTTTTTTCCCATGATATGGATTTTCACCCTTTTTAAAAATAATCTTTAAATCAATACTTCTTAGATTGAGCTCATCTCTGAAAGAGTTAATCAAGTATTTTTTTATATTAGAAGGGACTTTAGATGAGATATTAGAGTGGATTATCAACTTTGTTGGATGAATGCCTCCAAAGTGAACATATCTCATTTTAACCTGTCTTCCAGAAATATTAGGAAGATTGATTGAAGAAATGAATTTTTTAAGTAAGTTATTTAAATGCCCTGTTGAGAAGTTAGTTTTTGCCAATTTATTAACTCTGAGAATTATGTTGAAAAGCTTTTTAAAACCTTGTTTATTCATGGCAGAAATTTGAACTATGTGTAAATCTTTTAAGGCAGAATTTTGATATTTCTTAGTCTCTTGTAATTGAAGGATATTTTTTTTAGATAATGCGTCAATTTTGTTTAGAGCTACAATTACTGGTTTACCATAATTTCTGACTAAATTTAAAATTCTCAGATCTTGATCAACAATTCCATTTTTTGCATCAATTAATAATAGTACGATGTCTGATTCATCAACTGAGTGCATAGCTCTTACATATGAAAAATATTCTACCGCGTGACTTTGTTTATATTTTTTTCTAATCCCTGCTGTATCTATAAAAACATAATCACTATCATTAAATGAAAATGGAACGTGAATGGAATCAATGGTTGTTCCTGCAATATTAGAAACAATTAAGCGTTTTTGTTTAGTAAATTGATTAATAAATGTCGACTTTCCTGCATTTGGCCTACCGATAACAGCTATTTTTGTTCCCTCTATCTCATCATCCTCTACTGTGAGTTGATCAAATTGATTTGAAATTTTAGTTTGTAACTCTTTTATTCCTCTTGAATGTTCAGCGCTTGTTTCAATTATTTCAGTTATTCCCTTTTGAATTAAATCATCATTAGCGAGAGATTGTTTTTTTATATCAATTTTATTCAATACAACAAAAAACCTTTTGTTCATCTTCCGAACCAATTCAAGCAGATTTATATCATCAAGCGTTAGCTCTTCAGAGGAATCAATGATCAGCAATATAAGTTTAGATTCCTCTGCTGCCATTATTGCTTGTTCGGTTATGGCATCACTAAATTCTGTAATCTCTGAACCTATCCCTCCTGTATCAACAATAAGGAAACGTTGATCTTTTATTGTTAGATATCCAAAATTTCTATCTTTTGTAAGACCATAATGATCAGAAACAATTGCGCTTCGTGTTTTTGTTAATTTATTAAATAGTGAGGATTTGCCAACATTGGGTCGGCCAAGAATTGCTATAGAATTTAACATTGTTCAAATACATTTTAGAAAGAAACAGCTGAAATATTAGATTCTTGATCAATAACATATGCAAGATTTCTAAAAGATACTATGCTCATGATTGGATTACCTGAAACTTTTTTTCTTCCCACAGTTATTCCATTTAAAGGGTCGATTATATGAACATAGCCTTCCACATCTCCAACAAGCATTAAGTTTTTATGTATCAATCCATTTGAAAGTTCTCTGCGCAGGTACTCCTTCGAGTTCCAGGATGGAGACAAGTTTGTCATTGAGAAAGATAATATAGATCCGTCATCTTGGACTACCATTAACATATTGTTGCCAATGATAGGAGAATGAAATGAAGATGCTTCTGCATTCCAAACAGGTCTTTTTTGCGCAATATCAAAAGCGGTTAATCTTCCCTGATAATTTGTAGCAAAGATTAATGATTGAGCTATTACTGGCGATGAATCAGAATCAATTAGATTCTCTAATTCAGAGGTGCCTTCAAGAAAGGAAATTGGGCCATCCCAAAGAAAATATCCTGTTTCCAATTGAAATGCTGCCAATCTGCCATTATCAAATGTAGAAAAAACGATTCCATTGTCAATAATAGGTTCACCAGTTCCTCGAACGGTAAGCGCGGGTAATTGGGATCGAAATGACCATTTTACATCTCCAGTTGAACTATCTAATGCTACTAATTCACCTACTGAGTTTTTTATGAGAACTAAGGAAGCAGAAATCACTCCGTTGGATAAAATTTCTCCTCCAATATTTTTTTCCCACAAAGTTTCTTTTGAATCTGTATCAATGGCTACTAAAAAACCATCAGTATCAGAGAGTACAATTTTGCCAAAACCTGATGCGGTTCCAGCAGAAAGATCTCTTTTAAGATCTATATTCCAATTAACCTTACCACTACTTGGATTCATCGATATAAGATTGCCTTCAGGATCAGCTACAATCATTTCGCCAGAATAAAAAGAAGGTATAAATGAACCTAAATCATTTTTTCCATCAAAAGACCTTTTCCATACAACCTCTATTGGATATAAGTTTTGTATCTTTTTCAGTTTAATTGGTTCAGAAGTCTCTTCATCTGATTCACTAGACCAAAAAGAGAGCGTTGAACAGGACGAAACTAAAAAAAGCGAAATAACAAGAACTATATTAGTTTTCATTTTTTAAAGCTGTATAGAATTAATTTTTATTTTAAGAATGGATTTTCTTGACTCATCTTGAGAATTATCTAAAGCTAGCTTGTATTGTTCTATAGCTAATTCTGCTTTTTTTAAACCAAGTAGTGCGTCACCTTTTAACTCATAAACCATTGAGTGTTCTGAATTTGAAGAAAAAGAATCCAATATGTCTATGACGCCTGTGTAATTCTTATTACTCAACTCAATTCTTGCTATGTTAATTTTAGCAATTGAATTAAGAACCTTGTTTCCAAAATAGCCAGAGGTATCGGCTGATAGTTTCTTAAAATTTTCAAGCGCATCAGCAAATTTGCCATCCCTTGCTAAATTTGATCCATTAATCATTCTAGCTAGTTGAGCATAACCAGTGCTTGAAAAATTATCTTGCAATTTGTTAAAAGTCTCTTCAGAACTATTATTATTTGACTCGAGCTCTATTAGCCATGAATCGTACAATGTAGAAGCTTTTGAATTGATGGATTCTCTATATGATTGATAACCTGTTATTGAAACTAGAGAAATGAATATTACTGCCAGTGACGACAAAATAATCACTTGGTAATCCTTAAAAAAATTTACTACAGCAGAAAATCTTTCTTCGTCTGAACTATACTCTGCCATTACTTCTCCTAAAGATTGATATATTGATTGATCAACTCTTGCAAGCTAAGAATTTCTTGTCCACCATCACCACGAAGATCTTTCCATATGGCTTGCTTATTTTTTGATTCTTCATCGCCTATAATTATTGCAAAACTACATTCGCATTTATTAGCTTTTCTAAGCTGAGATTTTATACTTCCATCGCTCAAAAAAGTTTCAAGAATTATAGAACTATTAGCTAGTCTTAAATCATTCGCTATTTTATATGTTTTTTGGCTAATCTGCTCTGCACTTACAATAAATCCAACTTTAATTTTTTGACTTAACTCACCCATTTTTAATAAATCAACGACTCTTTCAACTCCAATTGCAAAACCAATTGAATGCATATCTTTCCCTCCAAGTTGTTTTGAAAGATTGTCATACCTGCCACCACCAAGAAAGGCGTCTTGAGCGCCAAGCTCTTTGGAAACATTTTCAAAGACAACGCCTGTATAATAGTCTAATCCTCTTACTAAAGATTGATCGATTTGAATATCACATTGATCTTCAAATGCATCAACAATTGCTTCTAAAAATTCTTTTGACTCATCCGAAACAAAATCTTGGAACTTTGGTGCATTTTTTAAAAGTTCAATTGTAGAATTTTCCTTCGAATCTAGGATTCTCAATGGATTAGATTTCAGTCTTAATTGATCTTTTTCATGTAATTCATTTGCGTTAGGTTTTAGAAAGCTAACAAGGGACTTACAAAAATTTTCCTTTGCATGAGCATCCCCTAGATGATTTATTTTGAATGTATAGTCATTAATTCCTATTGATTGATTTATTTCAAGGATCATAGAGATTAACTCAAATTCTGAAACTCCCTCTTCAAAACCAAGATATTCAACTCCTATCTGATGGAATTGCCTAAACCTTCCTTTTTGTGGCCTTTCATATCGAAACATTGGACCCTGATACCACAATTTATGTTTTTCATGCTCTTGTTTTTTTTGGATTATTGCCCTGATAACACTGGCAGAACCTTCTGGTCTGAGACTAATACTTTCTTGATTGCGATCTAAAAAAGAATAAAGTTCTTTATTTACAATATCCGATGAGTTACCCACTGACCTTGAAAAAAGTTCTGTAGATTCTAACAGGGGAGTTCTTATCTCATTAGTGTTAAAAGAATTAAATATATTGAATAGCTTTGATTCAAGGAAATGCCATTTTGCTAAATTTTCAGGAAATAGATCAGACATGCCTCTTAATGATTGAATTTTCAATTTTTAACCCTTTACAATAATATCAACAGCACTTCTCTTTTGAAGTTGTTCCCTCACTTGCTCCTCTATTGTATCAACAAGTTTTTCATTTGAAATTTTCTTCGATGGCGATCCATCAACATATAATAAATTGCTTGGACCTCCAGTTAAACCAACATCTGCAGCCTTGGACTCTCCAGGACCGTTTACATAACAACCAATAATTGCAACTTCTAGATCTTCAGCAATTCCATCAAACCTTGTTTCAAGTTCGTTGACAACTTCAATTACATTAAAATTTTGTCTTGAGCAACTCGGGCATGCAACGATTCTGATGCCACGACTTCTTAAATTTAGACTTTTTAAAATATCCCATCCTACTTTAACTTCATCGACAGGATCAGAGGCCAAAGATACTCTAACAGTATCTCCTATGCCCTCTGATAACAACATTCCTAAACCAATGGATGATTTCACTGAACCCGCCCTGTAACTCCCTGATTCAGTTATACCGAGATGTAATGGCTGATCAAGTAAATCAGAAATCTTTCTGTAACTTTCAACTGTCATTTGAATATTTGAAGCCTTTAAACTAAGTTTAAAATTATCAAAATCATGATTATTTAAAATATCTACATGCCTCAAAGCTGATTCAACTAGTGCATCAGAGTTTGGCTCTCCATATTTCTTTTGAAGATCTTTTTCAAGAGAACCAGCGTTAACTCCAATTCTTATTGGAATATTATTATCGTTTGCGGCTTGAACTATTTCTTTAACCTTATTCTCTTTACCTATATTTCCAGGATTTATTCTTAAGCAATCAGCAGAATCTGCTACAAGCAGTGCAATTTTATAATCAAAATGAATATCTGCTACCAATGGAACTGAAACAGAATTTTTGATTTTTTTAAATGCTGTCGCGCAATCTTTATCTGGAACAGAAACTCTGACAATATCAGCACCAGCAGCTTGCAACTGATCAATTTGATTTACAGTTGCTTGGACATCAGCTGTATTTGTATTTGTCATAGATTGGATAGATATTGGATGATCTCCTCCAACCCCAACATCACCAACAAATATATGGTTAGTTTTCTTTCTTTTTATCCAAGAGTTATTCATAAATCAGGTTCTTTTGAATCAACATTAACATTAACATCATTTGAATCAAGTTTATCTGTATTTGAATAACTATTGATCTGAATATTCAGTTCTTCTATTTCAAGGGCAACACTGTCCTGAGAATCAGCATTAAATTCAAACCGGGCTGAAAGTTCTGAATTTATATCCGATTGTTCAATATTTTCATCAATAGTATTCACAGGACGTATCAAAAAAATAATGGAGGTTAAAGTAAACAGTAT